>Ga0070717_10000177_pt1 | contig 47916 bp, 44 predicted proteins | sample LARL113metaG_FD_71366 | JGI IMG/M metagenome (GOLD analysis project Ga0070717, IMG submission 71366) | Corn, switchgrass and miscanthus rhizosphere microbial communities from Kellogg Biological Station, Michigan, USA - LAR L11-3 metaG | ecosystem: Host-associated > Plants > Roots > Rhizosphere ...
GAGCCGCGCAGACGGTGAGGAATCCCCCGCCTTTCTGCGAGAGACGCGCATGTGGGCAGGGGATCCTTCGCCGTCTACGCGGCTTCAGGATGACACTTGCGCAGAGCTTCCTTAGCGATTGGCGGTTGGCGGTTAGGGGCGGGCGGGCCTAATCGCCAACCGCTAAAGATCGTCGATCGACTTCGGCCAGTCCGAATGCAGCAATCGCGACAAAGCCCGATCCGCGAGCAACCTCCCTCCCGTCTGGCAGCGCGCGCAATAGTTCGTCTCGTTGTCGGCGTGGACGATGCGCTGCACGGGCGAGCCGCAGTCGGGGCAGGGCTGGTTGTACTTGCCGTGCACGGCCATCTCCTTGCGGAACGCCGTGACTTTCTCGGGGAACTTGTCGCCGGCCTCGGCGCGCAGACGGTCGGTCCACTCGATGAGCGTCTCGCGCGTGGCGCGCCAGAGGCGCTCGATCTCGTCCGCGTCGAGGTTCGTCGTCAGCTGCACCGGCGAAAGGCGCGCGCGATGGAGGATCTCGTCGGAGTAGGCGTTGCCGATGCCGCTGAAGACGTGCGGATCGGTGAGCGTCCGCTTGAGCGTGTGGCGCTCGCGCGTGAGGGCTTCGGCGAACTGCTCGAGCGAGCAGTCGAGGACCTCGATGCCGCCGGGATCGTGCGCGCGCACGGCGTCGGCGCCGCGCACGATGTGCATCGACGCCCGCCTCTTCGACCCCGCCTCGGTGAGGACGAGGGTGCCGCTTGGGAAGTCGAGCGCGGCCAAGCCGAGCTTCCCCGGCACCTTCGCGCCCGGCGCGAGCCAGCGAAAGCGGCCGGCGATCATCAGATGGATGACGAGGAAGAGCTCGCCGTCGAATTCGAGGACGATGCGCTTGCCGAGGCGGCGAACGGTGCGGACGTGGTTCCCTTCGAGCGCCTGCGGCGGCGGATCGAAGGTGCGGAGGACAAACGGGCTCGTCAGCCGGAATTTCACGAGCGGCTCTCCCAGGAGGCGTTTCTCAAGCGCTCCGACATAGACGGACACATCCGGGAGTTCCGGCATCGTTCCGGCGATTATCAGCCGTACACATGCGGAACGTATTGACTGGAGTGCTGCTTTTCGTCGCCCTCGGAGCGCTGGCGTCCCGCCAGCTGGCCGGGCCGCGTCCCGCGGCCCCCGCGGTCGCGGCGGGACGCCGCGACGCCAGCCGGCCGGAGGCAGGCATTCCGGTTGCGGGCGTACTGCCTTCGCAGCTCAAAAGTTCATTCAACGAGGGCCGCGTCGGCCATCTCCACCACGCCATCGACATCCTCGCGCCGCGCGGGACGCCGGTGCTCGCCGCCGTCGACGGCATCGTGCGCAAGCTCTTCGTCAGCCGCGCAGGCGGGATCACGCTCTACGAATTCGATCGGCGCGGCGAGCGCAGCTACTACTACGCGCACCTCGACGGCTACGCGTCCGGCATGCGCGAAGGGCTCGAAGTCCATCGCGGCGACGTCCTCGGCTACGTCGGCGCGACCGGCAACGCGCCCGCGAACACGCCGCATCTCCACTTCGCCATCGACATCCTGCCGCCGACGAAAGAGTGGTGGAAGGGCGAGCCGATCGATCCCTACCCGATCCTCACGACACCCGCTTCAGCGCCTCGGTGACGTCCTTCTGATCGGGGCGCAGCTTGAGCGACGTCTCGTAACTCGCCTTCGCCTCGGCCTTGCGTCCGGTCTTCTCGTAAATCTGCCCGAGCCAGTAGTGCGCGCGGTGCAGTCCCGGCTCGTCGCGCTTCGGCGTGTAGCCGAGGTACTTCTTCAGCGCCTCTTCGCCGCGCGCGTAATTCGCGCCGGCGCCGGCGGCAATGCGGCCCACCCAGAAGAAGCCGGGCAGATAGCTCGGATCGAGCTTCACCGCCGTCTCGGCCTCGTGCGCCGCGGCGTCGAAGTTCTTCTCATTGAGATATGAGGTGGCAAGACCGAGGTGCGCCCTCGGCGAATTCGGCTGCTGGCGCACAAGGTCGACGTACTCCTTGCGCGCGAGCTCCGGCTTCTTGTCGTTGTTGTAGATGTAGGCAAAGGCGGCCGCGCCGCGGACCGCGTCGCGCTTCTTGATGTCGACGGCCTGCTCCATCGCCTTCGTCGCGCTGCCGCCGATCATCGCCGGCGCCACCGTGTACCACTGCACGAGAGCCATGCGCGCGTCGAGGTGATTCGGGTCGGCCTGCACCGCCGCCTCGAACTGATCCTTCGCCTTGCCGGCCAGCGACACGCGGCTGAAGACGCTCGCGGTCATGGCCTGCTCTCCGTACGCCGCGCCGAGGAGGTAGTGCGCGTCGGCGTTCTTCGGCGTCGCCGCGACGGCCTTCTCCAGCACCTCCGTGGCGTGCTCGTAATCGCGCTTCTCGAGGAGCGCGCGGCCCTGGTCGATCAGCGGTGTTTGGGCGGTCAACGGCAGTGCAAGAGCGACAAATAGAGTGACGAAAACGGTGCGCATGGAACCCTTGTACGCGATTTGCTGAGCGAGGGTTAGGGATGGCATAGAATCCCGGCGCTTTCATGGCCCACACCGCGACGATTGACGAGCGGGCGACGATTCCGATTTACAGCGCCGGCGAGCTGAGCGCGGTGGCCGCGCGCACGCTCGCCGAGGCGCGCGAGCGCGTCGCCGCGATCGAGGCCATGCCGCTCGACGGCCTCTCCGCCGAGGCCGTGTTCGACGCGTGGGACCGGATGTCCATCGCCATCGAGGACGCCTACGGTCCGATCTCCCTCCTCAACAGCGTCCATCCCGACGCCGCCGTGCGCGACGCCGGCGACCGCGCCCTCATCGACGAGTCGGTCTTCATGACCGAGCTTTTCCAGAACGAGAAGCTCTACGAGCGCGTGCGCGCCGTGAGCGCGGCCTCGGGCGCGCAGCGGCAATACCGGAAGGACCTCCTGGAGGCGTTCGAGGACAGCGGCGTTTCCCTGGCGCCGGAAAAGCGGCAGCGCTTCCGCGAGATCTCCGAGCGCATCACCGAGCTGGCCCAGGAGTTCAGCAAGAACATCCGCGAGAACAAGACCGCGCTGCGCTTCACGCCGGCCGAGTGCGACGGGCTGCCGGCCGCCTACATCGAGCGCGCCCGCAAGGACGACGGCGGCAACATCCTCCTCGGCTTCGACTATCCCGACTACGTCCCGTTCATGATGAACGCGAAGGACGACGCGGCGCGGAAACGCTACTACGTCGCCTACACGAACCGCGGCACGCCGCGGAACATCGAGATCCTCGACGAGATCGTGGCGTTGCGCCGCGAGATCGCCGAGCTGTACGACTTGCCGAGCTTCGCGCACTACGTGACGAAGCGGCGCATGGTCGGCAGCCCGGAGACGGTGATCTCGTTTCTCGGCGAGGTCAACGCCGTCGTCACCGAGGCCGAGGTGCGGGACCTGCGCATCCTCGCGGAGAAGAAGGCGGAGATGACGGGACTGCCGCTCGAGCAATGCGCCATCGGGCGGTGGGAGATCCTCTACTACCGCGAGCGCGTCCGCGAGCAGCGCTACGACATCGATCAGGAACAGCTTCGCCGCTACTTCCCGACGATGCCGACGCTGCAGTGGCTCCTCGACGTCAGCGAGCGCCTCTACGGCCTTCGCTTCGAGGAGGCGCGCGTCCCGGTGTGGCACGAGGACGTGCTCTATCTCGACGTGAGGGACGCGCAGCGCGGCGACTTCATCGGCGGCATCTACCTCGATCTCTATCCCCGGCCCGACAAGTACAAGCACGCCGCGGCGTGGCCGGTGCGCGGCGTGTCGCGGCGCGCCGGGCGGAAGCCGATCAGCGCGCTGGTGGCGAACCTCAACCGCGACGGCCTCACGCACAGCGAGCTCGAGACGTTCCTGCACGAGTTCGGGCACGTGCTGCACGGCGTGCTCTCGGACACGGAGTACAACCAGCACTCCGGCACGAGCGTGGAGCGCGACTTCGTGGAGGCGCCGTCGCAGATGTACGAGGAGTGGGCGAACCGCCTGGAGAGCCTCTCGCTGATGCGCGCGCACTGCACGACGTGCCCGATCATCGACGAGCCGCTGGTGAAGCGCCTCCGCGCGTCGCGCAAGTTCGGCGGCGGCATCGACTGGGGCCGCCAGCACCTCTACGCGGCGTTCGACATGGCGCTGTCGGGCGCGCGGCCGGGCAAGGCGCTGGAGACGTGGCGGGCGATGGAGTCGGCGACGCCGATGGGACACATCGACGGGACGCAGTTCCCCGGCACGTTCGAGCACATCGCCAGCGGCTACGCGGCGGGCTACTACGGCTACATGTGGGCGAAGGTGATCGCGCTCGACCTGATCTCGGCGTTCGGCAGCGACATCATGAACGGCGAGGCCGGGCGGCGGTTCCGCGAGATGATCCTCTCCCGCGGCAGCGAAGAGCCCGCGCGCGAGCTGGTGGAGCGGTTCCTTGGACGGCCGGTGTCGAGCGAGGCGTTCTTCAGCGAGATTCGGGGGGAGCAGTTGTTAGGTTCTTAGTTCTTAGTTCTTAGGTTGGTTCGCGACGATTACGATGACGGACACCTAACAACTAAGAACTAAGAACTAAGAACTAACAACCTCTGCGCAGCGCCTATCGCACCCGAACGAAGAAAATGTCGTAGACCGGCCGCGGCACCGGGTGGCCTCCTTCGTCCGCGATCCACACCGTTGATTGATACTTGAACAGGTTGCCGGAGCCATCGCGTTTACCGGTCCAATGATCGTCCAGGCTGATGGCCGCGAGGCCGCTTCCGGCGACGGGCGTCAACTCGGCTGGTTGCGAGACGCCGTCGTGATTCAGGTCGCGCCACAGCTGCAGCTCCCACCAGATCGGATCGCGGTCGTCGATCACGCCGTCGTGGTTGTCGTCGTACTCGGCAAGTGCGACGAACCCGTTGCCGGCGGTATGGCCGTTCTTCAGCAACGTGGCGGTGCCGAACAGCTCCGCGCCGCTGGCGATCCTGCCGTCGTGGTCGCGGTCGCGGCAGAGGAACGCCTCATTGGCTCCCGCGGCGGTCCATCCGATCCGGACCGGCGTTCCCGTTGCCGCAATGTCGAAGGACACCGGCGACTCCGCGCCGGTCAAGTCATAGCCGCCTTTCGCGAAGTTGACGACGATCGGCGAGCAACCCGAAACCCAGTCGGCGCTGCAGTTGTCTGCAATGGGCGGATCCGGCGGATTCGGCGGCGCCGGCTCGAAATCGGCGATCAGCGTCATGTCGTGGTCCAGCACGAAGCTGATCGACGGACTCGAGCTCGTGATGTCGCCTTCCCATCCGTTGAAGATGTAGCCGTAACTGGGAACCGCCGTGAGCGCGAACGGCGTGAGGCACGGATACGTGCCGCTCGGATTGGGCGAGATCGATCCTCCGCCGCTCGCGCCGACGCTCAGCGTGCAGTTCGGCATTCCCGGCGGCATGCAGGCTTGGTCCGAGATCCATCCGCCGCTCGAAATCGGCAATGCCTCCATACCGACTACGACGACCGCCGTCACGTCGCTGTGGGCATGAGCGCACGTGTATGGATCTCCCGGCGCCTGCAGCGTCCCGCGGTAGTACAGACCGGCGACGTCGATTGGCATCACGAAGCCGGTATCGATGACGTGTTCGCCGCCGAGAAACCACGCGCAGACGTTGCCGAATCCGGGCGGGCAGAGGAAATCGGGGCTGTACGCCATGGCGGTGTCGGACGTGAATGTGCCGCTCGACGCCGAGAGCGTCGTGTATCCGGCCCAATAATCGGCGTACGCCGGCGCGCCGTTTTGCAGAAGCAGCAGGAAACCGAACGCTGCGACGAGGCGAACGACGGCGCGACTCATTTGCAACCCTCCTCTTCCGCGCGCAACGCTTCCGCGCTGACCGGCTCGAAGAAGTCGCGGAAGACGCCGGGCGCGATCGCCGAATAGAGGAACTCGTCGAATCCGAGGCCGAACGTCGCCCGCAATTTGCGCATGGCGTCCGCGCGGCTGGCGCACTCCGCCTTCTGCAGGGCGCGAAGGCGTGCCATTCCGCTCTGCGGATCCGTCATGCCGCCGCCGAAGAGCTGCTGCTTGAGCGTTCTCTCCTCCCGCTGCATGGCGATGAACGCGCGCGCCTGCTTCCTGAGCGCGGGGAGGAACTCCGGCGGCAGCCCGAGCTTCGAGGCTTTGGCGGTCGCGTCACGCTGGACGTGGCGCGCGACGTCGTCGTCGGCGCCGTACGCGGCCTCCGTGAACGACGTGAAGATCTCGAACGGCATGAGGAGCTCGGGATGGTCGCTTCCGTGAACGGAGTCGGCCGGCCGCCGCGGAAGGGCTACCGCGCGTCCCGCCGAGCTCGTGGCGCGGGCGCGGGAAACCGCGCGCTGTGCTTCGAACGCCTCGACTCTGCGGGTGCGTGCCGCCTCGTCGAAGCGCGCCGCCAGACGTTCCTCGGTCGTCCATTGCCAGATCGGCTTCGACGGAGGCGTGCTCATTGCCGATACCGCCCAAGTCGCGGCGACACACGCGAGCAGATATTTCATGACCTTCTCCTTCACGATGTCATGAAGTAAAGGTGTTGTTGCCGGCAACCGAAGTCAACGCGCAAACATTCGAGGATGACGCGCGTCACACCATCGTTCTACCGCCACGACGCCACCTCCACGCTCGCTTCCCCCGTCGCCACGATCCGGATCACCAGTCCTTCCGGCCGCGCGAGCAGCGCGTCCGGCTCGATCGATGCCACGCGCCCGTGCATGGCGATCCCCGGCGCGAGCGCGCGCGTCGTGGCGCGCTCGATCTCCGTTTTGATCGCGGCGATCTGCGGCGAGAGCGACCAGCGCGCGGTCTCGGCGAGGCGCGCGCGCAGCGCCTCGTGCGCGAGGCGGTCGCCGATGCGGACGAACGGGTTGTGGCGCTTCGGGTCGAGCGAGTACTCGAGGTCGTCGAGCGCCAGCGCGCTCTTCGCCGCGTCGAAGCGCGGCGTCCCTTCGAGGTAGACCAGGCCGTGGTACTTCTTCAGCGCGCCGGCGCGGTAGTCGATCGCCGCCTCGACGACGATCTTCCCTTCCTTGCCGGGCATCAGGCGCAGCGACTCGAGCGCCACGTTCTGGTAGCGCTTGCCGCCGAAGCTCTCCGTCAGCATCCGGCTGGCCTGCTCCCACGTCAGCTCGACGTCGAACGGCACGCGCACGCCCGCCGCGGCGTCGCGCGCCGCGTGCAGCGGCGGGAGCGGCTTCGCCGCGACCTGCGGCCGGTCGCCGAAGACGATGCGCGTCCGCGCCCGCAGCGACAGCGCGCTCGTCACCTGCAGCCCACCGCCGGAGATCGGCGCCAGGCCGGCGTCGAGCGGCTCCATCAGCAGCCACGTGCCCGGCGCGATCTCCGAAGGCGTCTGCAGCGAGCTCCAGATCTGCTGCGCGATCGGGCGGATGTTCGTCAGCTTCGGCACGTTCGCGTCGATCGACTTCGCTACCTGCTGCAGCTGTTCGTTGACCACCGGCGCGAGCTTCCAGTCGGTGATGTCGAGGTTGAGGAACGTCACGGTGCAGCGCCGCCCGAACTCGATCGGCCGCGCCTTCGTGCGTGTGCGGAGGCGCCAGTTCTCGTCCCACTCCAGGTGCGCGTCGAGGGCGACATAGGCGTCGCGCATCGGCTCGTCGAAGCCGCAGGAGACGCACGGGAAGAGCGTCGTCTCGTTCGAGAACGGCTTCTGCGTGATGCGGCAGCCTTCCAGCGCGTAGTGCACGGTCGTCGTTGCGTGGAGGCCGCTCGCCTCCATGTTCAGGGCGATCGGATCGCGCGCCACGCGGTAGCGCACCGCGTACGGCTGCCTGGGGATGTTCTCGTAGCCCTTGCTCTCCGCGCCTTTCTGCACCTGAGCCTCGATGAGCGGGAGGAGCGGCGCGAGCGTGGAGCGGATGGGAACGACGATGGTGGAGACCTCGGCGGGCGCGGCTTGCGCGGGCGTTTCGGTGATCGGCGGAGGCTGCTGCGACGCGCCGCACGCGGCGAGGACGAGGAGCGCGCTAGTTGTGACCCAACGTCGCATGCGGCCGGTACGGCTCCTCCAGCGCCTTCATCTCATCCTCGGACAGCTTGATCTCCGCAGCGGAGATCGCCTGCTCCAGCTGCTCCATCTTCGACGCCCCGACGATCGGCGCCGTCACCCCCGGCTTGTGCAGGATCCAGGCGAGGGCGATCTGCGCGGGCGCCACGCCGCGGCGCTTCGCGATCTCCACCACGCGGTCGACCACGTCGAAGTCGCTGTCGGCGTAGTACATCCGGTGCGCGTAGTCGTCGCTCTTCGCGCGCTCCGTCGCGCCACCCTGCCGGTCGCGGCCGCGGTTGCCGGCGAGGAAGCCGCGCGCGAGCGGGCTCCAGGGGATCACGCCGACGCCTTCGTCGAGGCATAGCGGGATCATCTCGCGCTCTTCTTCGCGATAGATGAGGTTGTAGTGGTTCTGCATCGACGCGAAGCGCGTCCAGCCGCCGCGCTCGGCGGCGCGCTGCATCTTGGCGAAGCGCCACGCCCACATGCTCGAGGCGCCGATGTAGCGCGCCTTCCCGCTCTTCACCACGTCGTGCAGCGCCTCCATCGTTTCCTCGACGGGTGTTGATTCGTCAAAGCGATGGATTTGATACAAGTCGACGTAGTCCGTGCCGAGGCGGCGAAGCGAGGCATCGATGGCCTGGAGGATGTGCTTGCGCGAGAGCCCCTCGTCGTTCGCGCCGGGGCCGGTGCGGAAGAACACCTTCGTGGCGATGACGATCTCGTCGCGCTTGGCGAAGTCGCGGACGGCCCGGCCGAGGACCTCCTCGGAGGCGCCGTGCGAGTACATGTCCGCCGTGTCGAAGAAGGTGATTCCCGCCTCGAGCGCGCGGCGGATGAAGGGGCGGCCGGCCTCCTCGTCGAGGACCCACGGCCGCCACTTGCTGCTGCCGTAGGTCATGCATCCGAGGCAGAGGCGGGAGACTTTGAGGCCGCTGCGGCCGAGGGAGGTCGTTTTCACGCCGGGCATGATAAGACCTTCGGGAATTCAACCCCTCTCCGCTATCCTTCCATCGGTTCAATGAGCGAAGCCGTCACCCGCGGGATTCGTGTCGAGGTCGAGAGCGAGTACATCAGCGAGCGCAGCGAGCCGCGCGAGCACTACTTTTTCTTTGCCTACCACGTCCGCATCTCCAACCTCGGCAACGAGAACGTTCAGCTCCTCAGCCGCGAGTGGATCATCACCGACGGCGACGGCAACAGCGAGCGCGTCGTCGGCCCGGGCGTCATCGGCGAGCAGCCGCGCCTGCAGCCGGGAAAGGTCTTCGAGTACTCCAGCTTCTGCCCGCTGCGCACGAACTTCGGCTCCATGCACGGCAACTACACGATGAAAACCGAGGCCGGCGAGACCTTCCAGGCCGAGATCGCCCCCTTTACCCTGGCCATGCCCGGCGTCGTCAACTGAGGTCGTCCCGTGAGCCGCTTCCACATCCCGTTCCTCCCCACCTTCCTCACCATCCTCGGCGTCGCCTTCGCCGTCGTGCTCGTGGCGCGCATCCGCTCGTACAACGGCGGCGCGAACTTCCAGAACGATGGGAGCGAGGTGTCGTCGACGATCAGCGGCCCCTCGGCGACGTCGCGGTATGCGCCGGGATCCGAGCCGTCGATGGTGTCCGACGGCACGCAGACGTCGACGATCGTCCCGGCCGGAGCGAAGGGCGCCGGGAGCCCGAGCACGCGCGAGCAGCGCTACCGCGAGCTCCTCAACGCGCCGCCGCCGCCGGGCCTGTCGGCGACCGCCGGCGGGAGCGCGGGACGGCAGGGGGGAACGCAGCCGATGGCCGGGGCGAAGCCGGGCGCGGCGCCGCAATCGGCGCTCTCGAAGATCATCCAGCCGATCAAGAACCTCTTCGGCGGCAACTCCGCGCCGCCGCCCGTGCCGCAGCAGGCGCAGTCGAAGCCGAATCCCGACACGCCGAGGCAGCCGCAGGCCGACAAGGATCCGAACACCGACACGACGCCGCCGCAGGTCAGCCTCGTGCAGTTCGATCCGCCGCGGGTCAACGACGGCGACACCGTCAACGTCATCGTCTCCGCCACGGACGACCTCTCCGGGATCCGCGGCATCTCCGGCACCGTCACCAGTCCGACCGGCAAGGCCCTGCAGGGCTTCGCCTGCCAGCGCGAGGCGCCGGAGTCGAACCGCTACATCGGCCGCATCACGATCCCGCGTGACGCCGAGGAGGGGATGTGGCACATCAACTTCCTCAACGTCTCCGACATGGCCAGCAACAGCCTCACCCTGTCGTACCAGCAGGCGCCCGTGCTGCAGGCGCCTGGGGCGCAGTTGCAGGTGACCTCGTCGCGCTCGGACAAGACCGCGCCGACCGTCGTGGCCGCGTGGATCGACCGCCGGGCCATGCGCGCCGGCGAGAAGAACACGCTCTTCGTGCAGGCGCAGGACGACAAGTCCGGCGTGAACCTCGTCAGCGGCGTCTTCCTCAGCCCGAAGCAGTTCGCGCGCGTCGGCGTGGCCTGCCAGCCCGGCGACGGCGACGTCTGGAACTGCAGCTTCTCGATGCCGACGTGCCTCGACTGCGGCGACTGGCAGCTCGAGCAGATCCAGCTCCAGGACAAGGCCTCGAACATGGGCGCGGTCACGTACAAGCAGAGCCCGATCGTCGAGGCGGTGAAGGTCAACGTCATGGGCGACTCGTGCGACAGCACCCCGCCGACGCTGCAGTCGCTGATCATGGAGACGAACCAGGTGCCGTCGACGCCGCAGGGAACGTTCGTGAACGTGACGATCGGCGTGGCCGACGACGGCTGCGGCATCGCCGGCGTGAGCGGCCAGGTCCTCGGTCCGACCGGCGGCAGCGCGTTCTTCACCTTCTCCGCCGCCGGCGGCGAGACGTGGGTCGGCCGCATGCCCATTCCGCAGCGCGCCGGCAAGGGCATCTGGAAGATCAACTGGCTGCAGGTGATGGACAAGGGGAACAACCTGCGCGTCTACTACCAGGACAACCCGCTGCTGCGGAACGCCATCGTCAACGTGCGCTGACGTGCGTTAGCGCGGCGCCGGCTCGTTCCCGCTCCACGTCTTCGACAAGCGGTCGTGCGGCACCTCCGGGATCGCTCCCTCGTAGTGGGACGTGTCGTTGAAGAGCGTCAGGCGCGCGTGCGCGAGGTCGCGGAAGTCGAGGATGTTGAGCGCGCATGGCGACTGGTCGAGGCGCTCGCGGTACTTGCGCGGATCGAAGCCGAGGAGCGAGCTGAGGAGGAGGCGGATCGTGGCCTTGTGCGAGACGACGAGGATGCGCTTCTCGCAGTTGTCCTCGACGATCTTCAGCAGCGCCGGGAGCGCGCGCGCGGTGACGCAGAGGCCGCTCTCGCCTTCGACCGGCGCGAAGCTGTAGGGGTCGTGCTCGTAGCGGTTGTACTCCTCGGGGTATTGCTTCTCGACGTCGGCGCGGCGCATGCCCTCCCACCGCCCGTGCGCGATCTCGCGGATGCCATCGACCGGCGTGACGCCGATGCCGACGGGGGCGACGATGAGGCGCGCGGTGTCCATGGTCCGCTGCATGGGGCTGGCGAAGGCGACGTCGATCGGCTGGGCGGCCAGGCGCGCGCCGAGGCGCTCAGCCTGCTGCCGTCCCTCGGCGGAGAGCGCGACGTCGAGCGCGCCGGCGAAGCGATCCTCGGCGGAGAGCTCGGTCGCGCCGTGGCGGACGAGATAGAGGCGGGTGGTCATCGATGAGGTGACGGGGAACAGGTGACGGGTGACAGGTTATCGGTTCGGCTGTTCCCTGTCATCTGTGTTCTGTTCCCTGAAGCGAAGAGGCCCGCGATCTCTGGTCTCGCGGGCCCGTTCTCGATCCGTTGACAGCCACCAGAGGGCATTCGAATCGACCCGCCCCGACGTCCTTTGCCCGTCGCAGCGATCGCGACGCGTTGACAGCCGCAAAGAGGCATCCGCGTCGCAGCGCCCCGAACTCCATCGCCGTTCGTTGCGACCTCCCGCGCCGTTGACATCTGCGATGAAGCATCCGGCGCGACAGGGACCCTCAATCTAGGTTCGTGATTTGCGCCGCGCAAGGGGCGGGCGAAGATTTTTGGCGGCCTCCGCCGCACCTTTTTGCGGGAATGAAATGTGTCTTTCGGACGTAGTTCTCCGCGCGCCTCGGTCCGCATAGCACGCGTGAAAGCTTTCGAGTAAGATACGCTGCCCAGCCGATCTCGCGGACCGAGATCCACTTCACGAAAGGTATCAAGCAATCCCATGACCCAGTCGAGAGAATCCGCCGAGGCCACGTTCGCCGAGGCGTTCGAAGCGAGTCTGAATTTCAAGACCCCCGAGCAGGGTGAACTGCTCCGCGGCCAGGTCGTCTCCATCTCCGGCGACGACGCTTTCGTCTCCTACGGAGGGCCGTCGGAGGCTGTCATGGACACCAACGAGCTCGAGGGACTCGACGTCGGCGACATGGTCGAAGGCACGGTCGTCAAGACCTCGCCGGAAATCCGGATCTCCCGCAAGCTCGCCCGCGGCAAAGCCTCCCTCGACCAGCTTCGGGCCATGTTCGAGAACCGCGTCCCCGTGGAAGGCAAGGTCAGCGCGCGCAACAAGGGCGGCTTCGACGTCAACATCAGCGGCCTGCGCGCCTTCTGCCCCCTCTCGCAGATCGCCCTCGGCAAGATCGACAACCCCGACCAATTCGTCGGCCAGGCCTTCGAGTTCCGCGTCACCGAGCTCTCCGACGACGGCCGCCGCATCGTCGTCTCCCGCGCCGCGCTGCTGAAGGAAGCGGCCGCCGCGCGCGCCGAGGAGACGCGCAAGGCCATCGTCCCCGGCGCCGAGCTCACCGGCACGATCAAGACCATCACCCCGTTCGGCGCCTTCGTCGACCTCGGCGGCATCGACGGCCTCCTCCACGTCTCGGAGATGAGCCGCCGCCGCGTCAACAACCCGAACGAAGTCGTCGCCGTCGGCCAGCAGGTCCGCGTCAAAGTCATCAAGGTCGAGAACGGCGGCAAGCGCATCTCGCTGTCGATGAAGGACCAGGAGCCCGATCCGTGGAGCGACGTGGCCGACCGCTATCCGGCCGGCGCGCAGTTCACCGGACGCATCGTCCGCTCCACCGACTTCGGCCTCTTCGTCGAGATCGAGCCCGGCGTCGACGGCCTCGTGCACTTCTCGCAGCTTCCGTTCGGCGTGAAGCAGGGCGATCCGTCGATCGCCATCGGCACGACCGTGACCGGATGGGTGCGCGAAGTCGATCCGTCGAAGAAGCGCCTCTCGCTGTCGCTCCGCGAGATCGCCGTCAGCGATCCGTGGGAGACGGCGCAGCAGAAGTACCCGATCGGCAAGGTGATCGAGGGCGTGGTCGACCACGGCGCCGCCCCAGGGATCTTCGTGCAGATCGAGCCGGGCCTGACCGGCCTGATCCCGAGCTCCGAGATCTCCGTCGCGCCGGGCGCCGACCCGTCGCGCGCGTACGAGCCGGGCGAGAAGGTGGTCGTGCGCGTGATGAGCGTCGACCCGCAGCGCAAGCGCATCTCCCTCAGCGTCGACGCGGCCAAGGCCGCCGCCGAGCGCGAGGAGTACGTGAAGTTCATGGACGAGCGCGACGGCGGCGAGGGCGAGAGCGCCATGGCCCTGGCCTTCCGCCGGGCCATGGAAAAGAAGAAGTGAGCCTCGTCATTCTGAGCCGGCGAAGCACGGCGAAGAATCTCGGGCTGCGTAGCTGGAGATCCTTCGCTGCGCTCAGGATGACGTAACGACCATGCGAGTCTTCCTCACCGGCGCGACCGGCTACATCGGCAGCGCGCTCGCGACGTCGCTGCGCGAGCGCGGCCACGATGTCGGCGCGCTGGTCCGCCCCGAGTCCGATTCGCACCGCCTCCGCGATGCCGGCGTGGTCGTCCTCGCCGGCGACATGGCCTCGCTCCCGACGCTCTCCGACGCGCTCGCCGGCTACGACGTGTTCGTCCACGCGGCGCAGTCGAACACGCCGGCCGACGCGGAGATGATCCCGCAGTCGCTGGCGACGTTCGCCGCGCAGAACGGCTTCCTGATCTACACGAGCGGCGTCTGGGTCCTCGGCAACACGACCGGCGTGGCCGACGAGTCGACGCCGGTGAACCCGCTGCCGATCGTGGCGTGGCGCCCCGCCGTCGAGCAGCAGACGCTCGGCGCCGGCGGCGCGGTGATCCGCCCCGGCTGCGTTTACGGCGGGAAGCAAAGCCTCCTCGGCCAATGGTTCGCCGCGGCGGCGCAGGGGCAGCCGATCAACATCGTCGGCGACGGCGAGAACCGCTGGACGTGGGTGAACCTGCACGACCTCGTCGATCTTTACGTCCGCGCGGTCGAGCAGCGCCTCCCCGGGATCTTCCACGGCGTCGACGACACGCACGCGACGCTGAACCAGTGCGCCGCGGCCATCGGTCCCGACACGCGGGTCGAGCACGTGCCGGCGGAGATGGCGCGCGCGTCGATGGGACCGTTCGTCGACGCGCTGATCATCGACCAGCACGTGTCGAGCGCGAAGACGCGCCAGACGCTCGGCTGGATCCCGAAGCGCGATCTCGTCGGCTCGGTCGGCGAGCAGTGGGCGGAGTGGCGGGCAGCGCTGCGCTAGCCGCGCAGCAGCGCGCGCATAGCCTCGCGCGGCCAATAGGCGATGAAGCGGTCGCGTAGCTCGGCGCCGAGGGCGCTGTAGAACTCCTGGGCTGAGCGATTCGCGGTCTCGACGTGCCAGCGCGCGTCGACGTCGCGCTCGACCGCGATCTCCGCAACGCGGCGCATCAGCAGCCGGCCGGTTCCCTCGCCGCGGCGGCCGTGCGCGACGTACACGTCGTCGACAAACAAATACTCGCGCGCCATCCACGGAGAGAACTGGACGAGGAACGTGGCGTAGCCGATGACCGCGGCGTCGTCCGCTGCAACGAGGACGTGGAACCGCCGCGGCTCCGACAGGCAACAGACGGCGAGCGATTCGGCCGTCAGCGCGAAGTACTGCCGCAGCCCTTCGTGATCGGCTAACTCGCGCATCAGCGCGAGCACGGCGGGGACGTCGGCGAGCTCCGCATCGCGAATGTTGACGGTCATCGGCGGGAGGTATCCTCGCACGAGTCGGGGCGGTGGCGGCGTGGCTTGGGCTTCCAGCATGCGCGCTGCACGTGCGCGCAGCCCGTCTGCACGTGCGCACAGGCGCGCGCCCGGCCGTTTCCGCACGGCCAACGATGGCGGCCAAGTGGAGCGCCGCCGAGACGGCGGCGCTCCAGCCGGCGAGGACGCCGGCGCTCCACGCCCAGCGTAGGCTGGCTGAATGCTGCTGTCGGCCGCAACATCCATGGTGTCTTGCGCGGGGACGCGGTCGACGGTCCGTCGCCGAAGAGCACGTCGCGAGCATGACGATCGCGCTCAACGCTCCAGAAACTCGATCAGCAGCTCGTTGACCCGCTCCGGCTGGTCCGTCTGCACGAAGTGGCCGGCGCGGGCGATCCGTTCTACGCGCAGGTTCGGCACCCACTCGCCGAAGCGCTCCGTCGTCTCGCGAACGAACACCGGATCGCGCTCGCCCCAGATCAGCATCACCGGGATCTCGATCGGGCGGATCGTTTCGCGCAGCGCGCGGCGGTGGCGGCGCAGCGCCTTGTAGTAATTCGACATCGCCCGGCGCGCCGCCGGGTCGCGCCACGACTCCCGCATCACCTGGATGTCCGCCTCGGTGAAGCGGCCGGCGCGGCGCATGAGCGGCGGCAGGAGGATGCGCAGCAGCGGCGGCTGCACGAACAGCTGGTAGACGAAGCGGATCTTCTGCCGCCACGTGCGTAGCTCGCGCGCCAGCGGCACGGGGTGCGGCGAGTTGAGGATGACCATGCGGTCGACCACGCCGGGGTGGAGCATCGGCAGGAGCCAGGCGATGACGCCGCCCCAGTCGTGCGCGACGATCTGCCGCGCGCCGAGCTGCGTGGCCAGGCCGGCCACGTCGCGCACCAGCTCCGTCAGGCGATAGGCGTCGATCTCCGGCGGCTTCGACGACTTGCCGTATCCGCGCAGGTCGGCGGCGACGGCGCGGAAGCCTGCCTTCGCCAGCGCCGGGAGCTGCCGCCGCCACGAGTACGACGTCTCGGGAAATCCGTGCAGGAGGAGGACGGGCGTGCCATCACCGTCGGCGACGTAATGCAGCTCCACGCCGCCGACGGTGACGAAGTCTTCAGTCACTGCGTCAGTCGCGGTTCAGCGCCGAGATCAGCAGCCCCGCGCCCACGGCGAGCACCGCCACGCCCGCGGCGACCTTGCCGGGGTTTTCCTTCGTGAATGTCTTCGCCTTGTCGCTCGAGCTCTTCAGGTAGTCGCGCGCCGTGTTGAGGTACTCCTCGACGTCGACGTTCTGCATCTGCGAGCGGAGATTGTCGATCATCTCGTCGCTGATGCCGAGCTTGCCGAGAAACTGCTCCAGGCCGCGGCTGCCGCCGAGCGGCTGGCCGCACGTCGCGCAGACGCCGCTGCTGGTCTGGCGCGCCGGCGAAGTCTCGCTGGAGGTCATTCCTGTGGGTCCGGTTCCGGTCATCGGTGTATCCATTCGTGCTCCTCCTATCGGTTGCGTCCGGTGCGTTGCTCGCCCGGCTCGTACGAGCGCCCGTGCGTGCCGATGCGCGGGTCGCCCGACTTGTTCGTCAAACGGTCTTCGTCGTTCCAGCGCTCCTCGGCGTAGCCGTCCTGGTCGCGCTGGCGGTCCTGTCCGTCCGCACGGAACGGGCCCTTGAGGCTCGTCTGTGTCGGAGTATAGGTGCTGCTGATGAGATCGAGCGGTACGTCGGTCTGCGGCCGCTTCGGACGCCCGTGGCTACCCGCCGCGCGCGCCGTCGTCGTCGTCCGCGGCTGCTGCGCCGCCAACGGCTCGGCGGCCTCCCCGCGGCGGAACTTCGACGTCAGCTTGCGCGCGGTCCGCGCCACGGCGCCGCGCATCCGCGTCAGACGCCCACTCCTGGCTTCGCTTGCCATGCTTTCCCCTTTCGCCGTTCTACATTGCAAAAGGAGTGTCATCGTCCGTACGAGACTCGCCAGATCTTGCCGGCGCCGTCGTCGGAAATGAGCAGCGATCCGTCGGGCAGCACGAGGAGGCACGCCGGCCGTCCCCACGCGCGCCGGCTCGTCTCGTCCGTCATCCAGCCGGCGACGAAGTCGTCGTAGCCGCCGCTCGGGCGACCGTTCTTGAAGGGAATGCGGATGATTTTGTAGCCCGTGCGGCGCGAGCGGTTCCACGAGCCGTGCAGGCCGACGAAGGCGCTGCCGCGATATTCGGCCGGGAACATGGAGCCTTCGTAGAACGCGATGCCGATCGGCGCCGAGTGCGACTGGATCAGCAGCGACGGTGCGATCGTCTTCGCGACGAGGTCGGGCCGCTCGCCGCGGCGGCGCGGATCTTCGTTGTGCCCGATGTACGCGTACGGCCATCCATAGAACGCGCCGTCGCGCACCTCGGTGGCGTAGTCGGGCACGAGATCGTCGCCGAGGCCGTCGCGCTCGTTGACCACCGTCCAGAGCGCGCCGGTCGACGGCTCGAACGCCATGCCGATGGGATTGCGCAGCCCCGAGGCGAACGTGCGGCGGCCGCTGCCGTCGAGGTTCATGATCAGGATCGCCGCGCGCGGCGGATCTTCGCGGCTCACGTTCGACTCCGAGCCGACGCTGACGTAGAGCTTCGTCCGGTCGCGGCTCACGAGCAGGCCGCGCGTCGAGTGCCCGCCGCCGGGGAGCGGCGTGATCGTCTGCGGCGCGCCGCTCGCGGTGAGCTGGCCGGGGCGGTACGCGTAGCGGACGACGGCGTTCTCGTTGCCGACGTAGAGGAAGCCGCCGTGCAGCGCCAGGCCGAACGGCGAGTCGAGGCCGTGCGCGAACGTGGAGCGCTGCTCGGCGACGCCGTCGTGGTTCGCGTCGCGGAGGATCGTGATCTTGCCGCCGCCCGGCTCGGCCACGATCACGTCGCCGTTCGGCGCGAGGAGCATCGTGCGCGGGTCGTCGAAGCCGCTCGCGTAGACGTTGATCTTGAAGCCCGGCGGCGCCACGAGGCGCGCCCCGGCCGGCTGCGCGACGACGATCGGCGGGTTGCCGGCGGAGCGCGTCGCGCACGGCGGCGGAAGGCCATCGGCGCGAATCTCGTGGTGCTGGAGCAGCGGCGGCGTCTGCGCCTCGGTGCGGCCGCAGGCGAGGGCCACGGTGACGAGCAGAAGCATGGCCGGGTTGCGCATCGCGGCGATGATGGTGCAAAGTCCGGGCGATGGCGCAGCGCGGCTGGAGTGTTCTCGGAAAAGTTTTGTCGACGCTGCTGCTCGTCGCCGTCGCGCTTGCCGCCATCGCCGTGCTGCAAATCGTCAAACACGGCGTCAGCGCGCGCGACCAGCCGACCGCGGCCGAAGCCGCCATCGCCGGCGTGCTGCGCCGCGCCGCCGTGCCGCGCGCGGCGCGGACGATGAAGAATCCGCTGCCGCTGAGCGACGTCGTGCTCGCCGAGGGCCGCGAGCATTGGGCGGATCACTGCGCCACGTGCCACGGCGACGACGGCAAGGGAAACACCGAGACCGGCCGCGGGCTCTATCCGAAAGTGCCGGACATGAGCGACGGCTCGCCCGACCTCAGCGACGGCGAGCTGTTCTACATCATCGCGAACGGCGTCCGCCTCACCGGCATGCCGGGCTGGGGCGCTCAGGAACCCGAGGAGAACTGGCATCTCGTCCACTTCATCCGCCACCTGCCGAAGCTGACGCCGGCGGAGCTGCAAAGCATGCGGAAAGAAAAGGAGAGCGACGAGGAGTTTCTCTCGGGCAAATGAAGCGACTCCTCTTTCTCTGCGCGCTGCTCCTCGTTCCCGCATTTCTTTTCGCGCACGGCGGCTTGCGCGACCTGAAAGGAACGATCGCCAAGATCTCGCCGGCGTCGATCGTCGTCACGCATACGGACGGGAAGACGAACGAGACCGTGGCACTCACGAACGCGACGATCTACAAAGTCGGCAACGCGGCGGGGACGTGGAGCGATCTCCGCGTCGGCTCGCGCGTGGTGGTGCATTTCGGCCACGACGGGAAGGCGATGGAAGTGCACTTGCCGCAACGTCCGGCGTCCTGATCCGCGGCAGCGGCACGCTTCTCGCTCAAGCGCGGAGTGCCCGGGAGAAACCATGGGACTCCACGCTACCGCACTCCTCGTCGATCAAGACCCCACGACGGCTGACGTCCTGCGCGGCGCGCTCGCGAACGAGCCGTACGCGTTCGACGCCGCGTACGACCTTGCCACCGCCGTCCGCTGCCTCGATTCCGGACGCTACGGCGGCGTGATCGTCGACCTCGGCGGGCCGCAGGGCTTCGAGGTGCTGCGGCACATGGCCTTGCGCGGGATCTCGCTGCCGACGGTGGTGATCTCTAGCCGGCTGCCGGAGTCGCTGCGCGCGGCGCTGGCGCGCGACGACGTGAAGTTCGTGCTGCCGAAGCCGGTGGAGATGTGGCTGCTGCTGAACGTCCTGCGCGGACTCTGCGCGCTCAGCGAAGAAGGTAGCCGAGTCCCGTCGCCATCGTCGCTCCTCCGCCCCACAGCAGCTCCGCAACTCCGACCCGCTTTGCGACCGGCGCGGCGGGCCGATACAGCGAGCGGGCAAGAAGAACTGCCGCGGCGATGACGGCGACGAGCGGCGCGAGCGACGCGCGCCACAGCAATGCCGCGACAGCGACGGCGATGACGTGCGCGATGACGGCGCCGCGTCCGCGGCCGAGGATGGCGCGGACGTAGAGGATCGCCGGAAGCGAGCGGCAGAGCGCGAGGAGCCAGAGCGCGCCGGCGAGCGCGAGCGGCATCGACGCCGCCAACGCCATCGACGCGGCCACGCCGCCCATGGCGATCGCGCCGGCGAGCTCGGGGAGCGCCGCGCGGCCGCGGTTCTTCGCGTCGTAGGCGAGCTGCACGATGCCGAACGGCGCCGCGATGGCAAGCGGCAGTAAAAGCCGCACGTGCGCGTACGCTGCGCAGGCGATGGCGATCGATGCGACGAGCGCGTACGCCGCGGCGATCGCCGCGCACGCCGCCGTGCGCGGATAGCGCCGGCCGCGCACGAGGTCCGCGGCGGCGAGCTTCAGCGGATGCCGCGCCAGGAACGCGGCGACCGCGGCGAGGGCGACGAGCATCCCCGCGAGCGACGGCGCGGCGATGCCGGCGAGCACGATCGGCTCGAAGAGAAAGCCCCAGCCGCCGTGCTCGTTCGGCAGCGCCAGCGGCCGCAGCGCGACGCGCCTATCGGCAACTGCAGTGATGCTCACCGACCGCCTCCGCCATCGCGTCCTTCGGCGAGCGCCCCTCGAGCTCGACGGCGCGCGGAAAGAGGATGTTGTTCTCGATGTGGATGTGCTGGTGCAGGTCGGCCTCGAGCTCGATGAGCCGCGCGAAGAGGGCCTTGTAGCTCGTGCACGCCTCGGCGGGGAGCTCGTAGTCCATCGTCAGCGAGCGCAGCTCGAGGAGCTTCTCGCCCGCCGTCTCGTGCTCGAGCATCATCATGCGGATCGGGTTCTGCACGGTCCCGAAGAACGGCACCGGCGCGTTGCCGCGCTCGAGCTTCTCGACGAACGGGAAGAGCACCTGCTCCTCCTTGAGCATGTGCGGGATGAGCTCGGCGGCGAGCTCGGCGACGAGACGCTCGGCGACCAGCAGCTCCGGATGGTTCTCGCCGTGCGCGTAGCGCACTTTCTCCGCGAGCTTCTGCAGCGTCTGCAACGCCTGGCGCGTGTAGACGTGATGGGTGTCGACGATGTAGTGGATGAGCCCACCGGCCGACTCCGTCTCCCACGACCGCCCTTCCGGCGCCTTCTCGGCAGTGCCGATGAGCTGCAGCAGTTCGTCGGCGGTGATCCCGGCCGCGCTGCACGCGGCCTGCACGCGCTGCTCCCCGTGGCAGCAGTAATCGATTCCCAGCCGCTCGAGGACCGGAATGGCCTCGGGCATCGCGACGGCAAGCTCTCCGATGGTGTTTGCGTTTGTCATGTCGACAAGGTAGGCGGCGCGCGAAATTCACGCGATGACTTTTGTCATGTCCGGGATGTAGAAGCCGTCCTTCTCCGTCACGACCACGTTCTCTTTCTGCCAGCGGCTCATCAGCCGGATCGCCGTCTCCAGCGTCGTGCCGAGGAGGTCGGCGAGCTCCTGGCGGGTCAGGCTGAGCGGGACGAACATCCCGGTGCCGCGGCGCTGGCCCATCCGCTCCGCCAGCGTCGTGAAGAGGCGCGCGGCGCGCGACTCGGCGGAGCCGGTCATGTCCGCCAGGCGCTTGTTCAGCATCATCAGGCGCATCGTCAGGCCGGAGAGCATGTGCCGCGTCATCTCCGGGCGGCTCTCCAGCAGCGCGAAGAACTCGCGCTCCGGGATCGACAGCAGCCCCGACGGCTCGATGGCGACGGCGCTGGCCGGGAACTTGCGGCGCTCGAACGCCGCCACCGCGCCGACCGGCTCGCCCGGCTCGAGGATCTCCAGGATCACGTCGCGCGCGCCGGCCGACTTCACGATCTTCACCCGGCCGGCGTAGATGAAGTGGATGCGGTCGGCGGGATCGCCCTCGTGGAAGATCGTCTCGCCTTTTTCGTAGCCGCGCAGGCGGCAGAGCGGCTCGAGCGCCTCGCGGTCGCCGGGCTTGAGCGTGGAGAGCAGCGGGATCGAATCGAAGGGGATGACGGGCTGAATCGCCACGCGGCGATTGTATGCTGTGCGCATGAACCAGCGACTCGTCTACGTCATCGGCGGCGTGCTCGCCGCGGCGCTCGTCGCCTTCGCCGTCTGGCACGCTCTGCAGCGCAAGTCCGAGGCGCCGCCGCCGCAAGTGGCGGTAGCGACGACGAGCGAGGATCCGAACTCCGCCGCGCCGCGCATCGAGCCGGACGATCTCTTCGCCCACTTCAAGGCCGGCGACGTGACGATCGTCGACGTCCGCGACGCCGACTCCTTCCTCGCCTCGCACATCCCCGGCGCGCTGCACATCCCCCTCGCGCGCATCGACGGCGAGGTTGCGTACCTGCCGAAAGGAAAGCCGATCGTCACGTACTGCACGTGACCGAACGAAGAATCGAGCGCCGGTGCGGTGCTCGTCCTGCAGCACGCCGGAATCACGGACGCGAAGGCGCTGCGCGGCGGTTTCCACGAGTGGGAACGGCGCGGGTATCCGACGGCGAGAGGGGAGAAGTAGCGGTTGGCGATTAGCGGTTGGCGGTTAGGAGGGGTGGCCTAATCGCCAACCCCGATCGCTAACCGCTTCTCCTGTGCGTCCCATCACGTAGCAAACGTGTTCTCAATCATGAGCCCACGCTCGCCCACTGTTTAGATTCTCATCGACGAAAGGGAGGATCTGAACAATGAAACGGACCGTACTGCTACTCGCAATCGTGGCGATCATGCTCGCGCCGCTGGCCGCCTTCGCGGCGGACGGCGCCGCGGTGTACAAGGCGAAGTGCGCCTCCTGCCACGGCCCCGACGGCAAGGGCGAGACCGCCATCGGCAAGTCGATGAAGCTTCGCAGCCTCGGCGCGGCCGACGTGCAGAAGATCGCCGACGCCGACCTGACCAAGGTCATCACCGACGGCAAAGGCAAGATGCCCGCGTACAAGGGCAAGCTCTCCGCCGACGAGATCAAGGCCCTCGTCGCCTACATCCGCACGCTGAAGTAGTCCCCCGCCGAGGTGGGCGGGCTGCAAGGCCCGCCCTTTTTTGTCATGCGAATTTTTGCCGCGCTCTTGCTCTGCGCCACGGTGGCGTCCGCGCAGACGCTCAAGTCCTCCGACTGCGTCGACTGCCACAAAGACCCGTCCATGGGCGACAAGCACGTCGACGCCGCGGCGTTCGCCGGCTCCGTCCACGCCCCGATCGAATGCACCGGCTGTCACGCCGACGTAAAGGCGTTCCCGCACGATCCCGCGCCGAAGCGCCCCGACTGCGCGCAGTGCCACGCCGAGGCCGTGAAGGACTACGACACCAGCGACCACGCCACGGCCCGCGCCAAAGGTGTCAAGGAAGCGCCGTGGTGCACCGACTGCCACGGCACGCACGACATCCTGCCGAAGTCCGATCCGAAGTCGCGCACCTACCACCTCCGCATCCCCGAGACCTGCGCGCGGTGCCACGCCAACGCCCAGATCACGAAAGGGCATCCGCTGCCGGCGCCGCAGGTCATCCAGAACTACTTCGGCAGCGTGCACGGCAAGGGCGCGCTCGAGCAGGGCCTCGTCGTCTCCGCCGTCTGCTCCGACTGCCACACCGCGCACAAGGTCCTGCCGAAGACGAATCCCGAGTCGACCGTCGCGTACAAGAACGTCCCCACGACCTGCCGCAAGTGCCACGAGGGGATCTTCAACCAGTTCGAAACGTCGACGCACGGCAAGCTGTGGGCGGCCGGCCAGACGCGCGGCCCGGTCTGCGTCACGTGCCACACGGCGCATGGAATCCGCAACACGGAGTCGGCGTCGTTCCGCGAAGGGATCGCCACCGGCTGCTCGAACTGCCACTCGAAGGAAGCGCCGACGTACCAGGACAGCTTCCACGGCCAGGCCACGGCCCTCGGCTCGATGAAGACGGCCAAGTGCTCCGACTGCCACACGCCGCACCTCAACCTGCCGAAGAGCGATCCGAAGTCGTCGGTGAATCCGGCCAACCTGCGGAAGACGTGCGGCAAGTGCCACGCGGACGTCAACGCGAACTTCGCCTCGTTCCAGCCGCACGCCGACCCGCACGACAAGACGCGCTCGCCGCAGGTCTACTACGTCTACAACTATCTGATGAAGTGGCTGCTGGTGATCGTGTTCGGCTTCTTCGGCCTGCACACGCTCCTCTGGCTGCAGCGCTCCATCGCGGCCATGATCCGCGGCGAGGTGCCGCGGCACGACGGCGAGTCGCAGTGGATCACGCGCTTCGCCACGAAGCAGCGCCTCACGCACGTCGCCCTCGTCGTCAGCTTCCTCGCGCTCGCCGCGACCGGGCTGCCGCTGATGTACTCGCGCCTGCCGTGGGGGAAGACGCTCGCGCATCTCTTTGGCGGCGTCGGCGTCAGCACCGTGCTGCACCGCCTCTTCGCCGTGGTCACGTTCGGCTACGCGCTCTACCACCTCTGCTTCCTGCTCTACGGCGCGTTCGTGCGCCGCGACAAGCGGATGTTCTTCGGCCCCGACTCGCTGCTGCCGCGCTTGCGCGACCTCGTCGATCTGAAGAACATGTTCCGCTGGTTTTTCTACCGGGGGCCGTGGCCGCGCTTCGACCGCTGGACGTATTGGGAGAAGTTCGACTACTTCGCCGTCTTCTGGGGCGTGCCGGTGATCGGGCTGTCAGGGCTGATGCTCTGGACGGCGCCGGCGATCACGCGCTTCCTCCCCGGCTGGGCGCTCAACGTCGCCATGCTCGTGCACGGCGAGGAGGCGCTGCTCGCCGTCGGCTTCATTTTCACCTTCCACTTCTTCCACACGCACCTCCGTCCGGAGAGCTTCCCGATGGATCAGGTGATGTTCACCGGCAAGGTGCGGCTGGACCGGTTCCGCGAAGAGCGGCCCGATCAATATGAACGTATGATGGCCGACGGCCAGCTCGCCGACGCGCTCACCGGGCCGCCCACCGAGGGGCAGGTGACGTTTGCGCGGTGGTTCGGCTTTGCGTCGCTGTTCGTCGGACTCGTCCTGATCGTCGCCATCTACTGGTCGTTCCTGCAAAGATTTTTCTACTAGGAGAGGCTCTGAATGGCCGATACGGTGAAACGTAGTCTCGCGCGCAACCTGATCAGCGAAGCGGGCGTGCTGATCGCGATCATCGCGCTCGCGAACATCATCTTTCTGATCTACATCGACGTCACCAGCGCCGAGAATCCGTACCTCGGAATCCTGACCTACGTCATCGTCCCGGCCATCCTCGTCGTCGGCATCCTGCTGTTCCTCTTCGGCCTGCTGTGGGAGCGCCGGCGCCGCCGCCGCGCCGGCGTCGAGCTGCCCGAATATCCGGAGATCAACCTCAACGTCCGCCGCGTCCGCAACACGGTCTATATCTCCGTCTTCGGCGGCGTGGTGTTCCTGCTGGTCTCGGTCCTCGGCTCGTACCGCGCGTACCACTACACGGACTCCGACCAGTTCTGCGGCGCGACCTGCCACACGCCGATGACGCCGGAGTACACGGCCTACAAGCTGTCGCCGCACGCGCGCGTCGGCTGCGTCGGCTGCCACGTCGGCCCCGGCGCGAGCTGGTACGTCCGCTCGAAGCTCTCCGGCGCGTACCAGCTCTACGCCGTCCTTTCGAACAAGTTCCCCCGCCCGATCCCGACGCCGGTGAAGAACCTCCGCCCGGCGCAGCAGACGTGCGAGCAGTGCCACTGGCCGGAGAAGTTCTGGGGCGCGCAGCTCAAGGTGTTCAACCACTTCGCGTACGACGAGGCGAGCACGCCGCGCCAGGCTCAGCTGCTGATCAAGACGGGCGGCGGCAGCGCGCAGGCGGGGCTGAACGCGGGCATCCACTGGCACATGAACATCGCCAACGAGATCACGTACGTGGCCAGCGACGAGCAGCGCCAGAACATCGACTACGTGAAGATCAAGGACCGCGCCGGCCGCGTGACGGAGTACTTCGCGAAGGAGTCGAAGCTGAAGCCGGAGCAGATCGCCGCGGCGGAGAAGCGGCGGATGGACTGCATCGACTGCCACAACCGCCCGACGCACATCTACACGCCGCCCGACCGCGCCGTCGACCGCGCGCTGGTGGCGGGGACGATCGACCGCACGCTGCCGTTCGTGAAGGCGCAGACGGTGGACGTGCTCTCGCGCGACTACAAGTCGACGCAGGAGGCGGTGGACACGATCGGCCGCGATCTCCGCGCGTTCTGGAGCCAGAAGTACCCGGCGGTGTTCGCGTCGAAACGCGCCGCGGTGGACCGCAGCGTCGCCACGACGCAGAACATCTTCCGCAGCACGCGCTTCCCGGAGATGAAAGTGGACTGGCGCACGCACCCCGACAACATCGGCCACTTCTATTTCAAAGGATGCTTCCGCTGCCACGACAACGAGCACGTGTCAAAGGACGGGAAGGTGATCTCGAAGGACTGCCACATCTGCCACGACTTCCTCGGCCAAGCCGAGGGAGGGACGGCGATGTTCGCGATCCCCAAGAAAGATTTCACCCACCCCGTGGACCTCGGCGACCTGACCGCGGTGACGTGCGCGGACTGCCATACGGGGAAGTCGATGTGACGGAGGATCAGGGATAGCCGGAACTGGAGCAGTAGACTTCGGGGGAGACCACCTTGACCGGGGAACAGCTCGAAGTAGAAGCGGGGATTTGGCCGACTGGCCACTCCGGCGGATGCGTTTTGAGATCGATGGTCGTCGGAAAGTAGTGCAGCAGGTAATCGTGCTTGCTGCAACACGGCGGATCGGGTTTGTTCCAGATTTCGATCGGGCCGTTCACGGGAATCGACGGACCGGGGTTTGCCGTGTTCCCAGCCCTGACGATCAGGCCCGGATTGCTGATAAACGTCGGGGTGACGACGACTTCATCTTCGGCAATGCGGTCGATGGAGAAGCCGCTGACGAAATCGAAATAGGCGTGCGCGTGCGGGGGAAATCCGTTCAGTGCATCCAGACGCGGCATGGGGTTGTACATTTGCGGTGTCAACGACCAAACGCTGGGCAACCGTGTGAAGGATTGGTTGATGTTGGCCGGTTGGGGCGAGACGCCGTCGAACTCGAGCACCACGCGCGGCAGCGGAGCTGTCCACCAGTCAGAATCGTTGCACGGCTTCAATGCGAAGAAATGGTGGGCTTCATCCGTCGGATTCTTGAACCAAATTGCCGGATGATGCACCGGGACGTCCTTGCTATTGTCGATCTCGCTGCCGATCAGTGCTGAGTTCGCGATGAACGTGCGAATCGCCACCCGGCGTTTGTCGCCGGTCAAAATGTTGAGAGGCGGCGCGCCGCGGACCCACGTATTGTTTGCGATCAGGTGAGTGCAGAGTCCGCGGAACCTAACGGTGACAGGGTCCATGATTTCCTCCCTCAATTCGAAATCCGATTCGTGAGCACGGCCACCGCCCGCCAGCCATTGCGGCCGGCGGCCAATTCCTCCAACTGCGTTTCGCGCACCGCTTCGGACGGCGCGACGCCGGCGGCCAGCCTTTCGTGAATGCGGCGAAAGAGCTCGTGGGCGTCGCGGTCGGCGATCGGCTCGAGCGTTCCGACCACGTCGCGCGCGCCGGCGGCGAGGAACGCGGCGCCGAGGCTGAGGCTGCGCGCGCCGGCGCGGACGTCGGCGCGCAGCGTCGCGCAGGCGGCGAGCGTCACCACGGGCGCGCCGGCGAAGTGCAGCGACGCCACGCGGCTCCACGGCACGCGCTCCTCGCCAAAGAGCAGCGCGGCGCCGCCGGATGCGTCCGCCGTGTGGCCGGCGAGGTGGATCACATCCGTATTCGCGTCGCGCAGCGCGGCGAACGTCGCGCGCGGCGTCGTCGAGGCGCGCGGATAGAGCCGCGCCACGTCCGCCAGCTCGCTCTGGCTCTCCGGCAGCGCGACGGCGTCGCCGGTCGGCAGTGCCAGCGCGTCGACCGAGCGCGGACGCACGGCCGGTGACGTCGTCAGCGCGCTGGCGCTGATCGCCACCGCCACCGGCATCCTCGCGACGAGCGGCTCCTTGCCGTCGGAAAGCGCGGCGTACGGCACGTCCGCGAAGAGGCGATCGGGAACGATGATGATCCGGCGCGCGGACGCGAGCAGCGCAGCGGACGGCCGGATCAGCGCGTCGTACAGCTCCGCGTCGCTGCCGCCCGGCAGCGGATGCTTCGCCGCGACCGCCTCGCGCTCGCTCACCGCGAACGTGAAGACCTCCTGCTTTGCCACGAACGACTCGAGCACCACCGCGCCGCTGCCGGCGAGGCGGCGCTGCAGCTCGTGGGCGTCGATGTTGCCGCCGCGGGCGCGCTCCGCGTAGGCGAAGGCGCGGTTCACGTCGCCGCGGCCGAGGGCGAGGCGCACCGCGTCGGCGAAAAGCTCGGCCTGCGTGTCGTACACGGCGGGCGCGCCGACGCCGCCGAGCGACACGCGATACCGCTCCAGCGCCGCGATTCCGGCGTCGAGGTCGCGAGCCTCGGAGTCCCCATCGCCGAGCCGTGCGGAGGCGCGGGCGCCGAGCAGCGCGGCCTCGGCGGCGTGCGGCCAGAGCGCCACGGCGTCGAGTCTCTGGAACGCGCCGGAGAGCAACGCCTTCGCGCGCTGCGGCTGGTGCGGCAGCACGGCGGCGCCGACGGCCAGCTCCGCGATCGCCGCCTCGCGCGCGCGCAGCGCCGGATCGGGGAGCCGCGCCGCGGCCTCGCGCGCCTCGTTCGCCGCCGCCGCGGCGCGCTCGTCATCGCCGAGCGCCGCGTCGAGGCGCGCCTCGCGCGCCAGCGCGTGCACGAGCAGGCCGGCGCTGCCGAGGGCGCGGTCGACGCTCTCCTCGATCGATAGCATCGAGCGCGCCGCGTCGCGCTCGCCGGCGCGGACGAGCGCCGCGGTCGCGGTCGTGAGGTCGCGCGCGAGCCGATCGTGTTGCCGCTGGCGCGACTCGTCGGTCAGCGCGGCGATGCGCGCCGTCCACGCGTCGTCGGGACGGCCGAGAACGTCGAGCTCCGCGGCGCGGAGATTCTCGATCGCCGCGACGTTGCTCCGTTCGCCCAACTGCGCGTACCGCGTCCGCGCCGACTCGAGCGCCGCCAGCGCGCCGCCGACGTCGCCTTCTTCGTGGCGGCACAGCGCCAGCTCCCACTGCACGCCCGCGCCGAGGGCGACGTAGCGCGGCTTCGTCCGCAGCTCGGACGCGAGCGTCTCGATCTCGGCGCGCGCGCCGTCGACGTCGCGCAGGTCAAAGCGCGCGTTCGCCGCGTACCAGCGCGCCACGAGCGACATCGGATCGTCCGCGGCGGCGAAGAGCTGCGCGGCGCGGCGCAGGTCGGGCTCGGCCGCGCCGGGCTGCTGCTTTGCGTACGTCATCCGGCCGCGGCGATAGACCGCGTGCGCCTCGGCGAGCGCGGCGCCGTGCGCGTCGATGGCGCGCACCGCGTCGTGCAGCATCGACTCGCCGGAGAGCTGCACGAGCGCGTCGCCGATGCCGCGCGCGACGGCCAGCCAGCGCGCCGCCTCGGACGCGTCGTTGCGGCGCATCGCGTCGGCCCAGCGGCCGAGGTACTCCGCTTCGCCGAACGTGCGGGCGCGCTCGCGATGGGCGTCGACGATCGCTGCGACCGTGCGGGCGTCGCCGTCCGCCGCCGCGCGCTCGAGGCGCGTGCGGTCGCGCTCGAACGTCTCCGCGTCGCTCGTCGCCGAAAGATGGGCGAGGTGCTCTCGCGCCTCGTTTGCCCACGCCGACGACCCGTCGACGGCGAGATAGGCCTGCCATGCTTTGCGCGCCTCGTCGGCGAGGCCGATCCGCTCGAGCGCGAGCGCGCGATTGAACAGCGCCTCGGGCATCCGCGCATCGAGGCGCAGCGCGCGGTCGGCGTGGCCCAGCGCGGCGGGGTAGAGCGACGGGCGGCCGAGGCGCGACGCCGCGGCGTACTCGGCGGCGGCGAGATCGCTCCAGTTCGCGGCGTCGTTCGGCGCGCGCTCCGCCGCGGCGCGCAAACGCGCGACGGCATCGAGATCGTTGTCCGTCAGGACGAGCGCGATGCCGGCGGCGTGCTGCGCATTCGGCGACGCATCGCGCGCGCCGCGCTCGACCGCGTCGGCAGCCGCGCCCGCGAGGCGGAGGTGCGCCGGATCGGCCGCCGTCTCCTCGGCGCGCATCGGCCCGCGATACGGCGCCCAGGCGAAGCCGCCGCTGAGGCGCGGCTCGACGACGCGCGACGCGTGCGGCGATGCCGCCACGAGCGCCGCCACGGGCGAGCGCCGCCACTGCAGCACCGCGAACGACAGCACGGCGACGGCAACGGCGGCGGCGATCGCCATCCACAGCCGCGTCGGCGCCGGCCGCGCCGCGTCGAGGCGTTCGTCCCGGATCGTGTCGTTCGCTGCGCTCACGGCTCTCGTGCACTCCTCGCATCCGTCCAGGTGGGCGAGCAGCGCCGGAATGCGCGCCCGCTCGATCTTTCCCTCGGCGAATGCCGCGAGCGTTTCGGGGTCGGGACATGCCGTCGTTTCGCTCCTCATGGCCACTGCCGTCCCGCCTTTTCGGCCGCTCTGTCATCGATAGACTGTCTCGGCCGGTCGTTTTTCCCGTCGACGAGGCCGAGGTCGACGTCGTCCGCGGGCGAGCCGATCAGCGACTCGACGTCGGCGGCATCGATCCCCGCGTCGCGCAGCGCCTCGCGCAGCTTGCGAAGGACGGCCTCGATACGTCGGTAGAGCGGCCGCTGCGGAAGCCGCAGCATGCGCGAGACGTCGGCGATGCTCATCCCCTCGGCGAAGCGGAGCCGGACGATCATCCGGTCTTCGACGGAAAGCGCGGCCAGCGCCTCGCGCACGACGCGGCCGGTGCGGTGCGAGAGGCGGCGGCGATCGGCGTCGACGGCGCGGGCGTCGGCCGTGTCGCGCGCGCAGGCGACGCCGGCGGCGGACTCGAGGCCGATCTCGCGCGGGCGCGGCGCGCGGCCGGGGAAGCGCGCCAGCATCGATGCCAGCGCGGCGCGGTCGAGGGCCGGATCGATGGCCCGGACGTGGGGCAGGGCGTCGTCGAGCGAGCGGCCGTCGCGCATGACCAGCGTCTCCAGGCAGACCGCGGCGTCGCCCATGCGCCGCGCCTCCGCGGAGGGATGCCAGCGCCCGATACGCTCGATGCGGCTGTCGGCGAGGAGGCGCTGGGCGATGACGGTGACGTACGTCGCCAGCGACGACCGCCCCTCCCACCGCCGCAGGATCGCGCAGTCGTCGGCGAGCAGCGCCAGGCGCATCTCGGACGCGAAGTCCTCCGCGTCCGCTCCGAACAGCCGCGCCTTCGTGCAGACGCGCCCGACGACGCGGTCGATCAGCGCGAGGTTCGCCTGGAACAGCTCCTGGGGGTCCATCTGAAGCGAGGTGCGGCTGGAAGGATATCGCACCGCGACGGAAAAACGGATGTTGGCGTGGCGTTAACCGCGGACGCGCGGCGCCGTATGAGCTTGCATGACACGCCGGCGCCTGCTCGTGCTCGCTCTCCTTCTCGTCTGCGGAATCGCCGTTCAGGGCGGATCGCGGATCTCGATCGCCAAGATGGGCGGCGACATCGCCGTCGACGACGCGCCGTTCGGCGCATCGCTGCACACGATGGGCGGCGACGTCCGCATCGGACGCGCCGGCGGCGTCGTGGTGGCGAAGACGATGGGCGGGAACATCGCCGTCGACGCGCTCGCCGGCCCGCGCCTCGACGCCGGCACGATGGGCGGCGACATCCGCGTCCGCGTCGTCGGCTCCGGCGGCGGCCGCGACCTCGCCCTGCACACGATGGGCGGCACCGTCGAGCTGATCGTGCCGCGCGACTTCGACGCCACGTTCCTCGTCGAGATCAAGAAATCGGACGAGAGCTCGAACAGCCGCATCGTGAGCGACATCCCGCTCACGCAGACGGTGTCGGAGCCTTCGCTGTGGTTCGGAAGGCACCAGACCATCGTGGCCCGCAAGACGGCGTCGAGGCAGCGGAATCACGTCGAGATCTCGACGTACTCGAACCGCGTGGTGATCCGGCGAGAGTAGGCGCTGCGCGTGTCATCCCGAGCGGAGCGAGGGATCCCCCGCCGAAGGGGATTCCTCGCTCCGTAAGTTGGGGTCACATCTGGAAAATCAACTTAACGGCCGAGGTTGATGGGCCCCAGTTGCGGGTTGGGGGTCACATCTGGAAAATCTACTTACTGTAACCGGCCGTTACAGTAACCGCCGTTAAGTAGATTTTCCAGATGTGACCCCAACTTACGCCTAGGCCGTTGCAGTAACCGCCGTTAAGTAGATTTTCCAGATGTGACCCCAACTTACCGGGGGCGGCGCTACCGTCCCGCGAACTCCGCCAGCTTGCGCAGCCGCACGTTCGGATTGCTGGCGAAGTCGTGTCGCAGCCAGCCGAGGTGGCCGGCGCCGAAGATCACGAGGATGCGGTCGTTCGGCGAGTCGACCAGGCGCATCACGTTGCTGTAGATGCGCACGTTGCGGCGGAACCAGTCGGCCACGAGGTCAGCGCCGGCCCAGTCGCCGGGCTCGCCGAGCTGCGCCTCGCGGTAGTAATAGCCGACGTCCTCGCCGACCTTCGCGTCGGCGTTCATGTAGAGCAGCATCTCCAGCACCGTGTGCGAGGCGAGGTACTCGTTCTGCGCCTTCACCATCGCGCCGATCTCGGCCATCAGCGCGTCGATCTCCTTCGCCCGGCCGCTTCCCTTCGCGTAGTTGACGAGGCGCTGCCACGGGAACTCGCCGTCGACGTCGACGGGGTAGACAGCCTTGTGCCCGAGCTCTTTGGCGAGGCGATAGGCAATCTGATCGTCTTCGTTGCGCGTCAGCGTGTACTTCCCTTCGAGGTAGTCGGCGTACTGCTTCGGGATCCGCTGGCTCCAGACGTCCGCCTCCAGCGCGATCTTCGTCGGATGGAAGCGCTTGAGCACCTCCATCAGCTGCGCGATCTCCTGCTGGCGTTTCGGCGCGAGCACGTCGTCCGCCTGCGTGTTGAAGACGTCGCGGCCGGGATTGGCCATGTGGTAGACGCCGAGAACCAGCACCTCGGCGCGCGGAGGCTCGGCGGCGGCCAGCGGCGCCGCGGCAAGAGCGAGGACGAAGAAAGCGGCTGTGCGATGCATGGCCAAACCATACATCGAACGGCGCGGCGGCGTGCCGGCTACGCCGTCGCCGCCAGCGCCGGCTGGTACGTGCAGATCGGGTCGGAGGCGAACACGTCGCCCGTCACCGACCACGCCCGCGAGCGCGAGCCGCCGCACAGCTCGCGGAACTCGCAGACCCCGCACTTTCCCTTCAGGTTGTTGCTGTCGCGGAGGCTCACGAAGATCGGGCTCTTGCGATAGATGTCGACGATCGACTCCTTCTTCACGTTGCCGGCGCGCAGGGGGAGGAAGCCGCTCGGGAAGACGTCGCCGATGTGCGAGATGAACACGAAGCCCTTCGCCTCGTTCACGCCGCGGGGGGCGCGGGTGATCGCGCCGCTCTGCATCTGCACGCCGAGGGGGAGCTTGCCCATCGCGCCCATGAACACCGTCGAGGCGTCGACGCGGCCGGTGAGCGGATCGATCAGCGCATCGGCCGACCGCCCCTGCTCCGCGAGGGAGCGCTGCAGAACGTAGCGGCGGTAGTGCATCGCCTCCGTCGTGCGCACGTTGAACGGCACCGTCTTGCTGATCTCGTAGAGCGAACCGAAGAGCTGCTCCACTTCCTCCGCCTGGATCATGTCCGCCGTCTTGGCGCGGCCGGTCGGCACGAGGAAAAACACGCTCCACATCACCACGTTCTCGTAGCGCGCCAGCAGCTCCGCGAGGCGGGGCATGTCCGCGGCCGTCGCCTTCGACACCGTCGAATTGATCTGCACGGGGATGCCGTTGTCGCGGGCCGCCTCGATCGCGCGGATCGTCAGGTCGAACGAGCCGGCCACGCGGCGGAAGTTGTCGTGCGCCGTGCGGTCGTAGTGATCGAGCGAGATGGCCAGGCGCTTCACGCCGTGCTTCTTCATCTTCGCGATCGCCTCCGGCGTCAACAGCGGCGTCGCGCTCGGCGTCACGGACGGCTCCAGTCCGGCGTTCTTCGCGTACTCGATCATCGCGTAGAGGTCGTCGCGCTTGAGCGGATCGCCGCCGGTGATCACGAACACCTTCGGTTCGAGGAGGGCGATGTCGTCGATCAGCCTGAAGCCCTCGTCCGGCGTCAGCTCGAATTGCGAGCGGCGCGACTGCGCGGCCGCGCGGCAATGGACGCAGGCGAGATCGCAGGCGCGGGTCATCTCCCAGATGACCACGAATGGATTTTGATCGAAGTCGACTTTCATGTTCACTCTCCTATGACGAGCGCCGCCGCGCGGACGGATGACTGTCCGCGCGGCAGCGCCGCCAAGCGCGTTAGCCGGCGGGGAGGATGCCAACCGCCGGCGCGCGCTCGGACGAAATTCGGTTCTCGGCCCACTCGCGGTACATCCGCGGCGAGACCTCGGACGGCTTGATCTCGGCGCGGCCGCCCCAGAAGACGTTCGTGTACGTGAAGCCGATGCCGAGCGCCCAGAGGTGATCGTCGATGGCCTTCTTGTGCGCCAGCACCTGCTCTTTCGTGTCGCCGTGCGCCACGGCCATGATGTTGACGCCGTGCAACTCCGGCCCGGCGTCGCGCCAGTACGCGTGCGTGAGGATCGCGAAGCGGCCGATCTCGCGCCCCGCTTCGATCTCCCGTCCCGGCGGCACGGCCCAGTGAAAGAGTCCGTTGAACGACGACAGCGACTCGTTGCCGGCCACCGGCTTGGAGTGCTCGAGGAACGTCGAGAAGCGCCCGAGCACGCCCTTGCGGTCGAGCTCCTCGGCCACGCGGAAGAACGTCTCCAGCGGCACGCCCGCCTCGGCGGCGCGCGCGCTCCACATCGTCTCGCTCAGCTCGTCGGGGCGGAACTCGCGCTTCAGCGCCGCCAGCACCTGCCAATCGACGTCCGACAGCTCCACGACCGCCGGCTGCCGCGCCTCGGCGAGCTGCTCGCTCTTTTCGCCGGCCTGCATGTTCTTGCGGCGCATGTGCCCGACGCCGAGGACGAAGGCGCGGAGCGCGGGCATGATGCGGTAGCGCTCGGCGCCGATCTCGTCGCGGATGTAGTCGCAATGCGCTTCGATCGAGAAGCCGGCCGGCACTTTCAGCGTCGTCCAGAGGCGCCAGCGCGTGTCGCCGTCCTCGGAGTTGCGGATCACGACGTGACCGGAGAAGGGATCGTTTTTATTGAACCAGTCGAACGCCGCGTCGAGCTCGAGGTCATCGATCAGCCAAGCCACCAGCGCGCCCTGGGCGAGGTTCGTGGCCTGCAGCGTCTGGCGCACGCGGCGCACCGTGCCGGCGCGCAGCATCGCCGCGATCCGCGCGATCACCGTCGGCGCATCGAAGCCGGAGAGGTGGGCGATCTCGCCGATCGGGTTTCGCGCGAAGCCGCGGATGCGGTCCTCGGAAACTTCGAGGATCGCGCGGTTCACCGGATCGTGAGGAGAGGTCGGGACGCTCATACCGCGACCGCCGCGATCTCGCTGTCGCGCAGGTAGCAGCCGGGATCCGACTCCCAGTAGTCGCCCGTGGCCGCCTCGGCGCGCGCGCGGAAGTTGCCGTTGCAGACCGGAATCCAGCGGCACGTCCCGCAGCGACCTTTCAGCTTCTCCTTGCGGTTGCGCAGGCCGTCGAGCAGGCCGACGCGGTGGTCGGACCAGATCTGCGAGAACTTCCGCTCGCGGATCGAGCCGAGCGTGTGCGTCTGCGTGAACTGGTCGGGGTGCACCAGGCCGAAGCTGTCGATCGCGGCGATGGCCATGCCGGAACGGTTGCCGCCGTTCGACGTGATCAGGCGCAGCGCGTTCTCGGCGCGCATTTCGTCGCGCTGCATCAACCATAGATAGATGAAGGGGCCGTCGGCGTGGTTGTCGACCGTCATCACCTCGACCTCGCGCTTCTCGAGGTTCCAGCGGTCGACCTGGTTCAGCAGCTTGTCCATGAACACGCGCTTCTCCTCGGATGGCAGGTCGATGCCGGAGAGGTAGGCGCCGCGGCCGGAGTAGACGAGGTGATAGATGCAGAGCCGGCCGATGTCTTCGTCCTCGACGAGGCGGAAGATCGAGTCGAGGTCGGGCGCGTTCTCCGACGTCACGGTGAAGCGGACGCCGACGCGGATCCCGGCGGCGCGGCAGTTGCGGATGCCGCGCACGGCGTCCTTGAACGCGCCGGCGCGGGCGCGCATGCGGTCGTGGTCGGCCTCGGCGCCGTCGATCGAGATCCCGCAGTACGTCACGCCGATGTCGGCCAGGCGCTTGGCGACCTTCTCGTTGATCAGCGTCCCGTTCGTCGAGAACGTCACGCGGATTTTTTTCTCCTGGATCGCGTACGTGGCGAGGTCGAGGATGTCGGGGCGGACGAGCGGCTCGCCGCCGGACATCAACAGGGCCGGGACGTTGAACGTCGCCAGGTCGTCGATGAGGGCGATGGCTTCATTCGTGCTGAGCTCATTGGCGAACTTCGATTTGGTTGCGTCGGCGTAGCAATGGACGCACTCGAGGTTGCAGGTCTTCGTCGCATTCCAGACGACCACGGGTCCCTGTCCTGCGCTGGTTCCCTGCTGGGTCTTCGCCGAGGTGTCGGCGTAGCGGAGGCGGTCGCCGTAGAAGGACGGTCCGCCGAGAAGTTTGGTCACGCTGATCATTTGCTGCCCTCCGTCTGCGGCAAGGTAGATCGGGGGCCAAACCGGGCGAGGCGAAACCGCTCACAGACTCGTGTGACGTCAATCACCGGCTCATGAGAGCGCCGGGGCCGATTGTCACCAGTGTCATGCAACGGCTGTCACACCACAGGAGCGACGAACAACATGCTGTGACGCGCATCGCAACCCCTACATTGCCGCGCGTACACGGTCTGCGGTGATTTTCACCGCCTGGCTTCGAAAGGGAGGATCCAAATGTCCATCATCCGCGGTCTCATGGCTGTCGTAGCCGCCGGGGCTCTCAGCTTTCCGACCAACCCGCCCCCGACGGTTGCAACGGCAACGGCCGGCCGCACCCGCGCCGCCGTCCCCGGAACCCCGGCGCCGCGCTTCACGCCGGCGCAGATGGAGGCGTACCTGAGCGACGACACGATCGCCTACGTCCGCCCCGGCCTGAAGATCAAGGTGAACTCGGTGAAGATCGGCTCCGACCGCAAGGCCGTCGTCGACTTCAATCTCACCGACAGCCTCGATCAGCCGCTCGACCGCCTCGGCAAGGTGACGCCGGGCCCGATCTCGCTCAGCTTCATCCTCTCTTACTACGATCCCGCCACGCGCCAGTACACCGCGTACACGACGCGCTCGCAGACCTCGGCGCCGACGAGCCCGAAGCCGGGCGTGACGGCGATTCAGGCCGGCACCGACTCCGGCGGCACGTTCGTCGACCTCGAGGCCGGCCACGGCACGTACACGTTCAAGACCGTCCTTCCGGCGAACTACGACGCCACGAAGACGACCACGGCCGGCATCTACGCCACGCGCAATCTCACTGATCCGTTCATCACCGGCAAGAACTACTTCGCCAACGCGGAGTTCGACTTCCGTCCGGACGGCCAGGCCGTCACCGCGAAGTGGGACAAGATCAACCAGGCCGCCAGCTGCAACAACTGCCACGATCCGCTCTCCGCGCACGGCGGCGCGCGCCAGGACGTCCGCCTCTGCGTCCTCTGCCACCAGGCCCAGACCGTCGATCCAGACACCGGCAACCCGGTCGACTTCAAGGTGATGATCCACAAGATCCACATGGGCGAGCACCTGCCGAGCGTCGCCGCCGGCAAGCCGTACCAGATCATCGGCTTCAGCCCGACCCCGGTCGACTTCTCCACCGTCGCCTTCCCGCAGGACATCCGCAACTGCCAGAACTGCCACGAGGGGACCGACGCGGCCAACAAGCCGAAGCAGTCCGACGTCTACTTCACGCAGCCGAGCGCCGCGGCGTGCGGCTCCTGCCACGACGACGTCGACTTCACCACCGGTGCGAACCACGCCGGCGGCGCGCAGCCCGACAGCGCCTGCACGAAGTGCCACACCGCCGACAGCGGCGCCGATTGGGATGCCTCGATCAAGGCCGCGCACACGGTGCCGGAGAAGGCCAAGCAGCTCAAGGGACTCAACGCTACGATCGTCAGCGTCACCGACCTCGTCCCGGGCAAGAAGCCGACCGTGGTCTTCAAGATCACGAACGGCGACGGCACGCCGGTCGACGGCAACAAGCTGACGTCGTTCTCGCCGAAGTTCGCCGGCTCGACCGCGAGCTACGGCAAGCCGTACTTCAGCGAGACGGCGAACGGGAAGTCGACGTTCGACGCGACCACGGGCAACACCACGTACACCTTCACGAACGCCGTCCCGGCCGACGCCAGCGGCACCTGGACCGTGACCGCCGACATCTATCGCACGGTGACGCTCCTCCGCAACGACGGCAAGCAGAACGTCAAGATCTGGGGCTCGCCGATCACCGACGCCAGCACGATGCGCGAAGCGGCGATGAACCCGATCAAGAACGTCGCCATCAGCGGCCCGGTGACGCCGCGCCGGCAGTCGGTGGCGATCTCGCAGTGCAACGTCTGCCACGACAAGCTCGCCCTGCACGGCGGCCAGCGCCAGACCACGCTCGAGTGCGTGATCTGCCACAACCCCGCCGAGAACGACGGCGCCCGCCGTCCGGCCAGCGCCGGCGCGGTCGAGTCGGTGTCGTTCCAGCGCCTGATCCACCGCATCCACACCGGCGAGAACCTGACGCAGGACTTCACGATCTACGGCTTCGGCGGCTCGCAGAACAACTTCAACGAAGTGCGCTTCCCCGGCGACACGCGCAACTGCGCCAAGTGCCACGTGAACGCCGCGGCCTACACGCTGCCGCTGCAGACCGGCATCGCCTCGGTCAACACGCCGCGCGACTTCTTCTCGCCGCAGGGTCCGGCCACCGCGGCCTGCCTCGGCTGCCACGACAACCGCGACGCCGCCGCGCACGCATACCTCAACTCCGCCACCTTCCCCGGCAGCACGACGCCGGCCGAGGCTTGCGCGACCTGCCACGGCGCAGGCAAGGACTGGGCCGTCGACAGGGTGCACGCCCGGTAACAAGGTTTCGTCAAGGGGGCCACAACGGCCCCCTTGACGTACCTTTAAGAAGACAGCGGAGGATGCCAATGTCGAAGCGATCCGTGACCCTCGGAGGGCTCGCCCTCCTGCTCGCCCTCGGTTTGTCCCCGGGACTCCTCGCCGCGCAACAACCGCCCGCGACGCCGCCCCAGCCACCCGCCCCAACGCCCGCTCCCGCGCCGATGCCGGCCGCCGCGGCCGAGCAGCCCGCCGCGCCGATTCCGTGCTCGACGTGCCACGAGGAGGCGAAGCAGTTCATCTACAACCCCCACGCGCGCGGCGCCGTGAAGAACCACGAAGTGTCGAACGACGTCTGCGCGACGTGCCACGGCGACGGCGCCGCGCACATCGAGGCCGGCGGCGACAAGACGAAGATCAAGAAGCCGGTGGGGAAGGAAGGCGCCAACGAGACCTGCCTCCTCTGCCACGACACCGCGACCGACCGCGTCTCGCGCCATAGCGGCGTGCACGCGAACTCGGCGACGGTCAACTGCCTGACCTGCCACTCCATCCACCATCCCGCGCCGCAGACGCAGCACCTCGTCGCCAAGCCGCAGCTCCAGCTCTGCGGCACCTGCCACGCGCCGCAGGCGAACATGGTCCGCGCCAAGCCGTACAAGCACCGCCTCGGCCGCGGCGGCATGGAGTGCTCCTCGTGCCACGAGCCGCACGGACGTCCGGCGCAGGAGACGCTGCGCACGACGCAGGCCGGCGAGGCGCCGTGCCTGGCCTGCCACGCCAACCTGCGCGGCCCGTACGCCTTCCCGCACGACGCCAAGGAGCTCGGCGGCTGCATCGCCTGCCACGAGCCGCACGGCTCGTCGAACCAGAAGATGCTCAAGCGCGCCAACGTCTACCAGCTCTGCATCGAGTGCCACTCGCCCGTCACCGCGGACACGCTCGGCTCGCAGCCGCCGTCGTTCCACAACCTCAACTCGCCGCGCTATCGGAACTGCACGACGTGCCACGTCGCGGTCCACGGCTCCAACCGTTCGCCGCAGCTGTTCAAGTAGGAGAGAAAGCCGATGAACACACGCACACTCGCACGTTGGCTCTCTCTCGCAATGTTCATGGCCGCGTCCGCCGCGCTGGCGCAGGTCCCGGTCGACATCGAAGCCGGCTACCGCTCGGCGCACGTCAGCGGCAACGAGGACATGTACCGCACGCAGGTCAACGAGAAGAGCGGATTCCTGATCCGCGCCTTCACGCTGCAGACCGTCGGCAACGAAGGCTCGCTCGTCGATCACTTCCGCATCGACGGCTCCGATCTCGGCACCGGCCCGGCGGGCTCGCTGCGCCTCGACGCCGGCGCGACCGGCAAGTACCGCGTCCGCCTCGGCTACCGGCGCACGAATTTCTTCAGCGCCCTGCCGGAGCACGCCAACCCGCTCCTCGGACAGGGGATCATCCCCGGCCAGCACACGTACGACCGCAACCGGCAGATGCTCGACGTCGACGTCGACTTCCTCTCGTTTGCGAAAGTTTCACCATTTATCGGCTATAGCTTCAACCGGTATAGCGGTCCCGGCACGACGACGTACCACCTCGGCCAGGACGAGTTCCTCCTCGGCCAGAACCTGACCGACGTCGACCACGAGCTCCGCGCCGGCTTCGGTTTCAATACCTCGATCTTCACCGGCTCGATCACGCAGGGCTACCGCCGTTTCCACGACGACGAGTCGCTGCTACTGACCGGCCCGGCCACCGGCAACACCACCGCGCCGGTGCTCGGCCGCGACATCACCGCCTCCGGCATCGCGCGCTCGAGCCACGACAGCGGCAACACGCCGTTCACCAACGCCTACGTCACCGGCGCGTTCAACCCGAACCTGAAGGTGATCGGCAACTACGTCCGCTTCGCCGCGAAGTCCGACGGCAGCGAGAGCGAGAGCGACGCCGGCTCGTTCGCGTCGTTCGAGCTCGGGCGCTTCTTCAACGGCCTCAACGAGTCGATCGACAGCCGCGCGCGCAACACCACGTGGCGGGGCGGCGTGCGCGCCGAGCTCTCCATCATCGACAACGTCGACCTCCTGGCCGGCTTCCAGCGCGAGCACCGCGACCTCAGCGGCAGCGCGCTGATCAACACGCTGTACCTGCAGAGCGTCACGTTCGGCGGCGCCGATCCGCGCGATCTCGCCGTGATCCTGAACACGAACAACTCCATGACGCGCACCGAGGACCTGGCCAACGTGGCCGTCGCCGCGCGTCCGGGGCCGTGGACGTTCCGCGTCGGCGCGAGCCAGACGGAGCAGAGCGTGACGGTCTCGCCCGACCTCGCCGAGATCGTCGTCCCCGGCCCGTCGCAGGGCGGCGCGTTCAGCCGCAAGATCCAGGCGTACGACGCGCTGGCCGGCGTGGCCGCGCGCGGGTTCAGCCTGGCCGCGTCGTGGAAGCACGACCACGCCGACCAGCCGATCCTGCGCACCGACTTCATCGACCGCGACCGCATCCGCCTCCGCGCCGGCTGGAACAACAAGCGCGTGCAGTTCAATGCGATGGCCGAGGACAGCTCGCCGCGCAACAAGGACCCGAACTTCAACTACCGCTCGCGCATCCGCACGACGACGCTCGACGGCGGCGTGAACGCGACGGAGAACGTGCGCGTCTACGCGTCGGTGTCGCGCTACCGCGCCGACTCGCACATCCTGTTCATCCGGCCGGAGACGCTCACGCTCGACACGTCGTTCCACACGGAGGACGGGAAGTCCGCCGAGGGCGGCGTCAGCTACTCGCGCGACAAGTTCACGCTCGACACGGCGCTCTCGCGCTTCCGCAACGAGGGGACGTACGAGTTCAAGATGAGCCGCCTCCGCTCCCGCGTGACGTTCGACTTCACGCCGGCCCTCGGCGTGGCGGCGGAATGGGACCGCGATCGTTACCTCGAGGCGCTGCAGTTCGGCAACTACGAGGCGAGCAGGTACGGGCTGTACCTGCGATACCGGCAATAGGGTTGGTGTTCTCCTGGATTGGGGGAACCGGCGGCCGTCTCCTTCCGGCCGCCGGTTCTTTTTGCCACGCGCCTTCCTGGGCCACAGAAACTCAGAACGCAGAATGCGAATGCAGAATGAAGAAAGCTCCGCGTCTTTCTCAATTCTGCATTCGCATTCTGCGTTCTGAGTTTCTGTGGCCTACGTCGTCGTGCTACGCCGCGTCGACGCGCACGTAGATGTCTCGCCCGATCTCGTCCTCGACTGCGATCGACGTCGCCCCGCACTGGAGCACCACGGCGGGGCGGCGGGAGACGAGGCGCACTTCGCTGCCGGGCACGAGGCCGAACGAGGCGAGCTTGTTGATGCGCGATGCCGACGTCGGGGCGATGAACGCGATCGACGCCGTCGCGCCGACTGCGAGGTCCGTCAGGCGGCGCACGTCGGGCTCGGGCGGGGGGGCGGGCTGCGGTTTGGGGCCGCGCCGGATCCAGCGCCGCAGCATGTCGGCGAGCTTGCCGCTCTCCACGAACTCGTAGCCGCAGCGCGGGCAGCGCACCATCGCGCAGCCGCGCGACATCGGGCAGGCGGAGCGGCAGTCGGCGTGCTCGAAATCCGTGCCGCAGAGGGGGCATTCGTAGGCCATCAGAGAATCACTCCGAAAAAGTGCAGCGCCGCGTTCATCAGGAAGCCGATGCCGAACGCGTAGACGATGATGAAGGCCGCCATGGCGAAGCCGGCGCGCGTGCCGCGCTCGCGCAGCATGACCAGGAAGTTCGCGACGCAGGGGATGAACAGCGTGATCACCGTCAGCGCCACGACCGTCTGGTTCGGCGTCAGGTGCCCGGCGCGCTGCATCGCGTAGAGGCCGGCGGCGCCGTAGTCGCGCCGCAGGAAGCCGATCACGAACGCGTTCGCCGACTCCGCGGGGAGTCCGAGGCCGGTGACGACGACGGGCGAGAGCGCGCTCTGCAATGCGCCGAGGAGGTGGAAGAAGTCGAGGAGGTACAGCACCAGCGTGCCGACGATGAAGAGCGGCACCGCTTCTTTGAGGTACCACTCCGTGCGTGCCAGCACCTTGATCAGGATGTTCGAGAGCTTCGGCACGCGCACGGGCGGGATCTCCAGCACGAACTCGCCGGCGTCGCCGCTCATCACCTTCGACGCCGCCCATCCGACGAGGAAAATCGTCAGCAGCGTCACGCCCGTCCACATCGAAATGGCCAGCCAGCCGAGCGGGCCGAGCATGGCCATGATCACGCCGAGCTGCGCGGAGCAGGGGACGCCGAGCGCGAGGAGCAGCGTGACGATGGCGGCCTCTTTCTTCGTGTCGAGGATGCGCGTCGTCAGCGTGGCCATCGTGTCGCAGCCGAGGCCGAGGACCATCGGCAGCACCGCCTTGCCGTTGAGGCCCATGCGGCGGAACGAGCGGTTCAGCATCACCGCCAGGCGCGGCAGATAGCCGGAGTCCTCGAGCACGCCGAAGAACGTGAAGAACGTGATGACTACCGGCAGGACGATGGCGATGGCGTAGGTGAGGGCCATCGTGATCACGCCGTACGGGCCGACGAGGAGGTCGCGCACGAACTTGCCGAGGGGCAGCCAGTTCGCGGCGCGGATCGCCCACGGATTGAGGTGCTCGGTGAAGACGGTGTTCTGGAGGAAGTCGACGCAGATGCCCGCGCCGAGCTTGCCGACGAAGAGCCACGCGACGTAGAGGACGCCGAGGAGAATCGGCACGCCCCAGACGCGGTGCATGGCCACGGCGCCGAGCCAGTTGGTGAATCGATGGGCGTTTTGTCGTTGCGATTGCGACTCGGTCGCGAGCGCGACGAGCGCGTCGACGGCGGCCATGCGCGCGGTGGCGATCGCGTACGCGCGGCCGTCATCGCTCAGCGTCGACAGAGCCTCGCCGCGCGAGCCGCCGGTCTCGCGGATCGCGCGCTCGATCTCTTCGCCATAATCGACGTGGATCTTCGCGAAGCGCGGCTGCCGCGCGGCCGTCTTCAGCTTCTCGATGTTCCAGCGCTTGAGCGCCGACGTCGCGATCACCGGCACGCCGAGCGCCGCTTCGAGCGCGGCGGCGTCGACGCCGCGGGCGCGGGCCTCGTCGCTCATGTTGAGGCAGAGCGTGAAGGCGACGCCGTGCTCGGCCAGCTGCAGCGAGAGCAGCAGCGTGCGGCGGAGATTGCCGATGTCGCCGACCTGGATGACGTCCGCGTCGGGCGTGGCCAGGAGGATGTCGCGCGCCACGCGCTCGTCGTTCGACTGCGGCGTGAGGCCGTTCGTCCCCGGCGTGTCGATGATCTCGCAGAGCTCGCCGTCGAGATCGGCCTTCGCCGTGGTGATCTCCACGGTCGTGCCGGGGTAGTTCGACACCGTCACGTACCGGTTCGTGAGGCGCGTGAAGAGGAGCGACTTGCCGACGTTCGGATTGCCGATGAGGAGCACTTTGGGGGTGGGTGCGGGCTGCGGTGCCAGAGCCAATTGAGACATGGTCTCAGTCACAGTAGGCGCCCGCTTCCACGGGGGATCGTGATGATGATCACACGCCCGAGTGACGTCGGCTATCGGCCGATGTTCGCGGAGAACCGATCCTGACTGCCGATGAAAACCACACGTCATCCTGAGCCGCGGAGACGGCGAAGGATCTCGAGCCGCGAAGCCGGAGATCCTTCGCCGTCGTTGCGGCTCAGGATGACGGATGGCTCGGAGGGACCATTTTCATGAGCGATCAATTGACTCTTTCGATCGTCGGCTCCGGCGGCGACGGCGCCGTCGCCGCGGGCGACATCCTGGCCATGGCCTGCGCCCGCAACGGGCTGCACGTCATCAAAACGGAGGCGTACGGGCCGCAGATCCGCGGCGGCGAGTCGTCGTGCACGGTGCGCGTGAGCGCCCGCCCGATCTACTCGCAGGCCGACGCGATCGACGCGATGGTGGTCTTCAGCTGGGCCGACTTCGCGCGCTTCCGCAGCGAGCTGGTGCTCGCCGCCGGCGCGGTCGTGCTGCACGACGCCGACGATCCCGTGCCCGAGGAAGTGAGCGCGGTGACGACGAACACGATCGTCGGCGTGCCTTTCGCGAAGCTGGCCCGCGAGGCCGGCGCCCCCTCCGGCAAGAACGTCCTGGCCCTCGGCATCCTCGGCGCGCTCTTCGGCCTCCCGTCCGAGTCGATTCGCGCCGCGGTCAAGCGCCGCTTCGGCAAGAAAGCCGCCGCGGTGCAGGAGGCGAACCTCCGCGTGTTCGACACCGGCATCGCGAAGGCGGCGGAGCTCGGGATCAACGTCGCGCCGCTCGCGTACACGCCGGGCGCGCCGCGCCTGGTGATGGCCGGCAACGAGGCCAGCGCATTCGGCGCGATCGACGCGGGCTGCCGCTTCTTCGCCGGCTATCCGATCACGCCGTCGTCCGAGGTGCTGCACATGCTGGCGGAGTGGCTGCCGAAGCTCGGAGGCACTTGCCTGCAAACCGAGGACGAGCTCTCCGCGATCGGCGCGGTCATCGGCGCGTCGTTCGCCGGCGTGAAGTCGATGACGGCGACGTCGGGCCCTGGGCTTTCGCTGATGTCGGAGATGCTCGGCCTGGCGTCGATGTCCGAGGTGCCGGCGGTGATCGTCAACGTGCAGCGCGGCGGCCCGTCGACCGGACTGCCGACGAAGAGCGAGCAGTCCGACCTTTTCCACGCCGTCTTCGGCGGCCACGGCGACACGCCGCGCGTCGTCATCTCCACGACGGACGTGGAGGACTCGTACCACGCCACCGTCGACGCCTTCAACATCGCCGAGGAGTTCCAGCTCCCGGTCATCGTCCTCACCGATCAGCTCATCGGACAGCGGCGCGAGACGATCGACGCGGCGGCGCTGACGCACGACGTCAAGAACCGCCGCCTCGTCCACCCCGAGGACCTCGCCGACTTCAAGCGCTACCGCGAGACGCCCGACGGCGTGTCGCCGATGAGCGTCCCCGGCGTCGCCGGCGGGATGTACCAGACGAACGGCCTCGAGCACGACGAGCGCGGGCGGCCCAACTCGATGTTCCTCGTGCACGAGAAGATGAACGCGAAGCGCTATCGCAAGCTCGACGCGGTGGCGAAAAAATATCCGCTGTTCAAGCGCTTCGGCGCGGAGACGCCGGAGCTCGGCATCGTCTGCTGGGGCTCGTCGGCCGGCCCGGTGCGCGAGGCCATCGACGTTCTCAATGCGCGCGGCGCCAGGGTGGCGGCGTTCGTTCCGCAGATGCTCGAGCCGCTGCCGGGCGCCGAGCTGCAGAAGTTCATCGACGCCTGCGCGAACGTCCTCGTCATCGAGCTCAGTCACGCCGCGCAGTTCCATCAGTTCCTGCGCACGAAGGTCGACCTGCCGCGCGCGAAGACGACCGTCTACGCGCGCTCGGGCGGCCGCTCCCTCGGCGTCAACGAAATCATCGCGGAAGCGGCCCGGCTGCTTCCGACCGCGAAGCTCCAGGAGGTGCTGGCATGACCTGCGAGGCCGTCTACACGCCGAACAGCTACAAGACCGATCTCAAGCCGGTGTGGTGTCCCGGCTGCGGAGACTTCGGAGTTCTGAACTCGCTCTACCGCGCGCTCGCCGATCTGAAGTGCGAGCCGCACGACACCGTGGTCGTCTCCGGCATCGGCTGCTCGTCGCGCCTGCCCGGCTACGTGGAGACGTACGGCTTCAACTCGCTGCACGGGCGCGCGCTGCCGATCGCGACCGGCGTGAAGCTCGCCGCGCCCGACCTCACGGTCGTGGCGGTGGGCGGCGACGGCGATGGCATCGCCATCGGCGGCAATCACTTCCTCCACTCCGCGCGCCGCAATCTCGACATCGCCTACATCATGATGGACAACGAGATCTACGGGCTGACGAAGGGGCAGGCCGGACCGACGACGCCGATCGGCGACAAGACGAAGTCGACGGCGTACGGAAATCCCGACGAGGCCGTCGACCCGTGCGGGCTGGCCGTGGCGTTCGGCGCGTCGTGGGTGGCGCGCGGCTTCTCCGGCGACGTCAAGGGAACGACGGAGCTGATGAAGCAGGCCGTCGCGCACAAGGGCTTCGCGTTCCTGAACATCATGTCGCCGTGCGTGACGTGGCGCGGCGACGATCAGTTCAAGGAGCTGCGCGCGAAGGTGCGGCCGATCCCGGCCGATCACGACAAGAGCAGCCGCGAGGCCGCGCAGCGCTTCTGCAACGAGCACGAGGTGCTGACGACGGGCGTGCTGTACGAGGTGCAGCGGCCGACGCTGGTCGACGAGATGCTCGACATCCGCTGGCGCGCTCAGGGCGAGGCGCCGCCGCCGGCGCGCGAGGAGATCCTCGCGGCGTTCATGCCTCGGACGTAGTGCCGGCGTCTCGCCGGCCGGAGGGCGGGCGTCCCGCCCGCGGGCGGCGGGACGCCGCCACTCCGGCCGGCGCGGACGCCGGCACTACGCGCTACGCCGCCGTGGCCAGCTTCTTCCGAATCTCGAGGTGAATCTTCTTCGGCTTCGCCTCTTCCTTCTTCGGCAGCGTCAGCTCGAGCAGGCCGTCGGTGAACGTCGCGTTGACGTTCTCGGTGGCGAAGTTCGGCGGCAGCGTGAAGCTGCGCACGAACTTGCCGTAGGCGCGCTCGACGCGGTGGAAGTTCTTCTCCTGCGTCGTCTCCTCGATCGTCCGCTCGCCGGAGATCGTCAGCACGCCGTTCTCGATCTCGACGCTGACGTCCTTGGCCTCGATGCCGGGGAGCTCGCAGCGGACGAGCAGCGCGTCCTTCGTCTCGACGATGTCGGTGGCCGGCGCCCACGTGGCGGTCGTCGTCAACGCCGGCGTTTCCTCGAAGTTGATCTTGTTGAGCAGGCGGTCCATCCGGTTGCGGAGGAGCGTGAGCTCGTCGAAGGGATCCCAACGGGTCAGGAAATTCATAACGCCTCCTTCATCGATGGATATAAGCCGCGGCGGGTGCGCGCGGGAGGAGGCTGCTCACCGCGCGAGCGTGACGGGTGGGCAAACGGAGCGCCGGCGTCCTCGCCGGCCGGCCGGCGGGCGTCCCGCCCGCCCCGCGCGGCGAGACGCCGCGCAGCCAGCCGCCGGGACGGCGGCGTTCCGCTATCGCAGGGCGTGACGCATGGGCGCGGCGAACCGCTGCAGCGATGCCGTCGTCTCGTGGGACGCTACGAGCAGGCAAAGCAGATTGCCTTCGACGACGACGACGCTCGCGACGTCGCCCGCGGCCGCGATCCTCGCCGGCTCCTCGAGCTCCGCGACGAATGCGATCGC
>Ga0070717_10000178_pt1 | contig 47630 bp, 44 predicted proteins | sample LARL113metaG_FD_71366 | JGI IMG/M metagenome (GOLD analysis project Ga0070717, IMG submission 71366) | Corn, switchgrass and miscanthus rhizosphere microbial communities from Kellogg Biological Station, Michigan, USA - LAR L11-3 metaG | ecosystem: Host-associated > Plants > Roots > Rhizosphere ...
GCGCTTCCTTCAGACGCTCCTCGCGGTAGTCGCCCTTGCGCTTCGCTAAACCTTCGCCTCCATCTGGCTGGTTAAAGGACTTTCACCTCCAAGCTGTCGAACATGCTCGGCATACAAAAAAGGCCGCGCTCGCGCGCGGCCTTTTCATCGAGATCGAAGTTCGAGCCTACTGCGACTTCGCCGCGCGGTGCGGGTTGAAGGCGCCTTTGCAGGTCAGGTTGTAGACGCAGTTGATCGCCGAGTTCGTCAGCGGCTTGAGGTACTGGGCCTCGAGCGTGATGGCGTCGCCGGTGGCGTTGTCGAGCAGCGAGCCCCAGGCGAAGAACGCCGGGCAGCCGTTCGAGCAGCCGTTCGCGGCGGCGTCGGCCGTCGGCTGCGTCGCGCTCGGGACCTGCTCCACCGTCACGTACGCGTTCGTCGCGGTCGCGCCGACGAACGGCGAGAAGAGCGCGGCCGCGCCGGGCTGCGCGATCGACAGCGGCGGCAGGGTAACCGTCTTGTCTCCGCCGATCTGCGTGCCGGTCTTGCCGTCGAAGAGCTTCACGAGCAGCGTCGTGGTCGAGAACTGCGACGCGTTGGCAAAGCCGAGATTCGTGCGGTACGTGCCGGTCTGGCCCGCGGAACCGGTGTTGCGGAGGCCGGTGATGAACACCTTGTCGAGGCCCGCGGCGCTCGAGTCGGACGACACGTAGCTGTACCACGGCAGGCCGGCGAAGAGCTGGCCGTTGCTGGGCGCCGTGCTCGGGTTGCCGGCGTTGGCGCTGTCGACCGAGTAGATGCGCGTCTCGACGCTGATGTTGCGGAAGTTCGCGTTCACGCCGGTGGTCGGGTCGGGCGTGCAGTCTTGGCCGCTCTTGCAGCCGTTGAAGACGAGCTGGCCGATGCCGCTGAGGCCGAGGCCGCCGGCGGAGGCGGGAGCGCCGACGAAGTCGATGAGCTCGCGGCGCTCGCGCGGAGCGAGCGTCAGCAGCTTCGGAAACGGCTTGATCACGTTGTCCTGGCCGATGAACATCACCGACACGTCGACCGAGTCGTCCTCGACGTTCGAAAGATAAACGTCGGTGAGAAACAGTCTCGATGTGAGGATGTGGCCGGCGACCGGAACGTAAACCTGATCGGCGACGCGGAAGTTGCTGGCAAACGCCCCCGCGGCGCAAAGCATCACCGCCACCACCACACCGAATTTCATGAACTTGCCCATAATCTCCCCTTTACCACGTTGGTTTTTGATCTGACTTGACGGAAGCCGAAACGCTTACGCCCGGCATTCTATCGACTGCGTTGCACGGAAATCCCGACGTACCGCCCGTTGTACGTTTCTGCCTTTCGATTCGTTTGGGTCATCGTGGGGATCTGGCCGTAGAAAATGGGATCGTAGCATGAGCCGCACCTTCGCACCAGAGCACGACGGCATGCGCCTCGACCGCGCCCTCACCGCGGCGTATCCCGAACACAGCCGGAGCTTTGTCGCCAGGCTCATCGAGGATGGACGCGTCGCCGTCGACGGAAAAGTCGTGACCAAACCGTCACTCCGCGTCAGCGCTGGACAAGAGGTCGACGTCGACGTCCCGCCGCCCGCCGCCGCCACCGCCGCCTCGCAGGATCTCCCGCTGACGATTCTCTTCGAGGACGAGGACCTCGTCGTCGTCGACAAGCCCGCCGGCCTCGTCGTCCATCCCGCCGCCGGCCACGGCGACGGCACGCTCGTCAACGCCCTCCTCTTCCACGTGCACGACCTCTCCGGCGTCGGCGGCGAGCTTCGCCCCGGCATCGTCCACCGCCTCGACAAAGACACGAGCGGCGTGATGGTCATCGCGAAGAACGATGAGGCCCACCGCGCCCTCACCGCCGCGTGGAACACCGACGCGGTGCGGAAGGAGTACCTCGCCATCGTCTACGGCACGCCGTCGCCGCCGCGCGGCACGGTCGACGCGCCGATCGGCCGCGATCCGCGCGAGCGCAAGCGCATGGCCGTCGTCGCCGGCGGCCGCGCCGCGATCACCGACTACGAAGTCGTCGAGCCGCGGCGCTACGTCGCGCTGCTGCGCTGCCGCCTCCGCAGCGGCCGCACGCATCAGATCCGCGTACACATGAAGCACCTCGGCCATCCGATCGTCGGCGATCCGCTCTACTCCGGCCCGCAGTGGCGGGGCATCCCCGACAAACGCGTGCAGAAGGCCATCGCCTCGCTGCAGCGGCAGGCGCTGCACGCCGCGCGCATCACCATTCCGCATCCGCGCGGCGGCGCGGCGATGACGTTCGAGTCGCCGCTGCCGGAGGATCTGCGCGCGCTGCTCGCCGCGGTCGCGTGATGCCCTCGCCCCGCTTGCGGGGAGAAGGGTCTACTGAGCCCAGACGCCGGTGATGACCTTCGCCGATTCATCGAGGCGGTGCAGGCTGCCGGTGTGGAAGATCTCCTCGATCGTGCGCAGCAGATCGTAGTGATCGTACGGCGTGAAGGCGACGCTTCCCGGACGCACGCCCGCGCCGAGGAACGCGCAGTAAACGCGGTTCGGACCGGCGGGGCGCCCTTCGTCGAAGACGACGATGAAGAGCATCCCGGCGGTGAACTCGGGATTGGCGAGGAGCGGCTCGAAGCGCGCGCGCAGCCACGCGTCGGCAACGGCGACCGAGGTGTTGTGGCCGTCGTCGTTCAGGTTGGGAACGTACATGGCGAAGCGCGGGAGGTTGCGGCCGGCGAGGTCGGCGTCGAGCTGCGTCGCCGGCACCACGCGCCCGCAGCGGACCGGATCGGATTGGACGTCGGCGAAGGAGAGGAACGGCACGTGCCGGCGCACGTACAGACCGCTGCCGACGCCGAGAAAACAGTTGCCCGGAAAATCCTCGGCGTATGCCTTCCAGCTCACGCCGCGCTCGTCGAGCAGATCGCCGAGGTGCGCGAACGGGAGCGTCACAGGGTCGCTGCCGGTGACGAACGTCGCGCCGCCGACGAGCGCGAGGTAATTCGGCTGCGACGGATGCGCGACCGCGTAATACGCGCCGAGCAGCGCGCCGCGGTCCGCGATCGACGCGAGCGTCGGCTGCACGAATGCGTTGTCGAAATTCTCGTTTTCGAGCACGACGATGAAGACGCGCTTCACGGCGTCAATGCCGCGGCCCGGCGACACGACGGCGCGCGGACGGCAGATCGCGGGCAACGCGAGGAGAACGCAGCAGAGCGCGATGCAGGCTCGCATCGCTATCCCTTGATCACCGCCACCGGCACGAGCCGCGCGACCTTCTTGGCGATGCCGGCCTGCGCGACGACGCCGACGACCGCGTCGACGTCCTTGTACGCCTCCGGCGCCTCCTCGACCAACCCCTTCGTCGACGCCGCCTCGGCCACGATGCCCATCCGCTCCAGCCGCTGCCGCAGCTCGTGCCCGTCGATCTCCTTCTTCGCCTGCGTCCGCGACATCAGCCGCCCCGCGCCGTGGCACGACGAGCCGAAGCTCTGCTCCATCGCGCCGGGCAAGCCGACGAGGAGATACGACGCCGTCCCCATGCTGCCCGGGATCAGCACCGGCTGTCCGGGAAACGCGCGCGTCGCGCCCTTGCGGTGGACGACGAGGCGCCGCCCGTCGTGCTCTTCGACCTTGGCGATGTTGTGCGCGACGTCGTAGACGATGTCGACCGTATCCTGCCAGGCGCGGCGGATGCCGCCGGTGATGATCTGCCGGTTGGCGAAGGCGAAGTTCGCCGCCGCGGCCATGGCCGCGAGGTACGCCTCCCCTTCCGGCGAGCGGATCGGCGCGCAGGCAAGCTGCGGGTCGGCGACGCGGATGCCGTAGCGCGGCATGGCCTGCATCATGCGGCGGATCGAGTCGGTGGCGACCTGGTGTCCGAGGCCGCGCGAGCCGGTGTGGATCTGCAGGACGATGGCGCCGCGCGCCAAGCCGAGGCGCGCCGCTTCGGCGTCGTCGTACACGGTCTCGATCACGTCGATCTCGACGAAGTGGTTGCCGCTGCCGATGGTGCCGAGCTGGTCGTGGCCACGCTGCTTCGCATCGGACGAGACGCTGTCGGGATCGGCGCCGTCGATGCGCCCGCCCGACTCGATGTGATCGAGGTCCGCCGCTTCGCCGTAGCCCATCTCCACGGCCCGCCGCGCGCCATCGGCGAGGACGCGGTCGATGTCGCTCCCCTTGACCTTGAGCGGACCGCCGCGGCCGACGCCCGAGGGGATCTCGCGGGCGATCGAATGGGCGAGCTTGCGCAGGTCGTCCTTCACGTCGGGCAGCGTCTTGCGCGTGCGCAGGAGGCGCACGCCGCAGTTGATGTCGTAGCCGATGCCGCCGGGCGAGATCACGCCGTCGTCCGCGTCGACCGCGGCGACGCCGCCGATCGGGAAGCCGTAGCCCTCGTGCACGTCGGGCATGGCGATGGCGTACTTCTGGATGCCCGGCAGCGTGGTGACGTTGACGAGCTGCTCGAGCGAGCGGTCGCGCACGATCTGCTCGAGCATCCGCTCGGTCGTGTAGACGCGGGCCGGCACGCGCATGTCGTCGCGGTACGTCTTCGGGATCTCCCAAAGGAAGTCGTCGAGCCGCTCGAGGTCCTGCTTGCGCATCAGATGTCCAGGACGAGCATCGTAGTCCAGCTCTCGCCGTCGCGCCGCACCTCGGCCTCGTGGTACGTGACGGCCTTGACATCCTCGTCCAACTCCTCGGCCGGCGCGCTGGTGAGCGTGCCGGCGAGGTACGTCTCGCCGAGCGTCGCGAAGCGCGCGCCGGTGAAGAGGCGGCGCTGAACGAGCGCGCGGACGAGGGCCTCGTTGAGGAAGTCGACGAGGAGCGCGGTGACGTTGACGGAGTCGAGCGCGATGTCCTCGGCCTGCGCGCCAGGCGCCGGCGTTCCCATCACCGCCATCAGGCCGAGGAGCGCGTCGGCGAAGAGCTCCTCCAGCGTCGAGGCCGTCACGCGGAGGCGGATGTCGGCGGTGTGATGGAGGATTTCGTACATGAAACTATGATGACGCCATGCTGCCGTCGTACGACGAAATGCCGGTCGCCGAGGCGGAGGAGAAGGTCGAGCAGCCGAAGCTGTACAAGGTGCTCCTCCACAACGACGACTACACGACGATGGAGTTCGTCGTGGAGATCCTCGAGTCGATCTACAACATGCCCGAGGACCAGGCCATCCAGGTCATGCTGAACGTGCACGTGCGCGGCGTCGGCGTGGCCGGGATCTATACGTTCGAGGTGGCGGAAATGAAGGTGGAGAAGACGCTCGCCGCCGCGCGGGAGAACGAGTTTCCGCTGCTGTGCACGATGGAAGAGGCGTGAGCGAAAGCGATTAGGGGTTGGCGATTGGCGATTAGGCCCGCCCTCCCTAACCGCCAACCGCTAACCGCTAACCGCTAACCGCTAACCGCTAACCGCTAGTTCCCTCGCAAACATCCCCGGCGTGTACGCGCTGATCCTTCCGGTGAACGCCGACGCCGCCACGGTCAGCGGCGATGCCAGCCACAACTTCCCCGGCCCGCTGCGCCCCTTGTAATTGCGGTTGATCGCGCTGATCGTCACCTCGTCGCCGCTCTCCGACACGCCCGGGCCGCAGCCGATGCACGCGCCGCAGCCGGGGTTCAGCACCGTCGCGCCGGCGCGCTCGAAGGTGTCGAGAAGCCCGTTGTCGCGCGCGAATTTCTCGACCGCCTGCGAGCCGAATTGAATGTAGAACTTCACCCCCTCGGCCACGCGCAGGCCGTTGTCGACCGCCTCCTTCGCCACCTGGTGATAGAAGAGGAGATCGTCGACCTTGCCGGCGGTGCACGAGCCGGCGTAGGCGATGTCGATCTTCACGTTGCCGACCTCGTCGACGAACGCGCCGTTCGTCGGATCGGACGGGATGCCGCGGTCGGGATCGCCGGGATGCGCGACCATCGGCCGGATGCTCGATAGGTCGATGACGTGCACGCCGCCGGCGTACTCGGCGCCGGGATCGGGCGCGACGGCGCGCGCGCGCAGGGCGTCGATGTCGGCATCCGGCCGCAGCGACGCGATCCATTCGAACGTCTTCTCGTCCGCCTCGACGATGGCCGTGCGCGCGGCGCACTCCGTGGCCATGTTCGCCAGCGTGGCCCGCTCGTCGAGCGAGAGCGAGCGCAGCCCCGGCCCGGTGAACTCCATGATCCGGTCGAGCGTCTGCTGCGGCTTGGCGTAGTGCAGGAGGATGTGCAGCATGACGTCCTTGGCCGTGACGTTCGGCCGCAGCGCGCCGGTGAGCTCGAAGCGGATCGACTCCGAAACTTCGACCATCGTGAAGCCGGCGTGCACGAGGTTGGCGTACTCGGTGGTGCCCACGCCCCACGCCAGCGCGTTGTTGACGCCGCCCATGCAGGTGTGGCTGTCGGTGGCCTGGATGAAGTCGCCGGGATCGATGATGAACTCGCGCGCCACCTCGTGGCAGATGCCCGGCGACACGTGCCCCTCGGCCGAAAAGTCGCGGCAATCGGTGTGGCTCTGAAACTCGCGCTGCAGCGCGCGCAGCTTGCCGATCTTGTCGAGGAACGGCCGCATCTTCGGCACCTCGTCGGCGTAGATGAGGTGGTCCTCGAAGACGGCGAACTTCGACGGGTTCTTGATCGTGTAGTCGGGCCCGTACTCCTGCTCGAGGAAGTAGTGGACCTGCGCCGTGGTGAACTCGTGCGAGTAGCCGCCGTCGACGCTGACGACGACGGCGTCGCCGGGCTTGACGTATTTTCGGCCGCCGCGAACGTGCCGCGCGAGGATCTTCTCGCCCATCGTCATCGGGCGGGGGGGCGTGTCGGGCGACGGCAGCGCGACGTCGCCGCGCTCGATGGCCTTCGAGAACGGGAAGAGGCCGCCCTCCTTGATGATGAGCTGCGAGATGGCGTCGTAGCCCTTGCAGAACTCGTCGATCGAGATCCCCTCGCCGGCCTGCAGGCGCGCGAGCATGGCATGGTCGGCCATCAGCAGGCCCTGATTGACGTTGTTGCCGGCGTGGATCGGCGCGAACGACGCGGCCACTGCGATGCGGATGCCGCTCCAGAGCTCGCACTGCGTCGCCGTCTCGCGCGAGCTGCCGACGCCCTTGCGATAGCCGCTGACGATGACCTCGAAGTTGCCGTTCCTCAGCGCGTCGCGCTCGAAGAGGCGCTCGCCGTTGACGATGAGTCCCGCGTACGCGTTCCGCGCGATGTCCTCCGGCTTGTGATCGAAGCAGACCCACGCCGGCGTCATGGCGTCGGTGTTGATGTCGTCGAGGAGGTCGTCGACGCGCAGATCCTTCATCTGCAGATCGAGCTCCTCGCGGAGCTGTTTGCGGATGAGCTCCGGATCTTTGGTGAGGAACAGGACGCGCTTGCCGGGGGTGAGGCGAATGGTTGATGGAGGTTTCATGGCTCTGTTCAGTTTAGCGGTTGGCGATTAGCGGTTGGCTATTAGGCCCGCCCCCCCTAACCGCCAATCGCTAACCGCTAATGCGCATCGAGCGCTTTGCGCAACGTGTGCGCCAACTTCGCGGCGTCGTCCTCGCCCCAGAAGTGCATGAAGAAGAGCCGCGGCTCCTCGTCGAGCATGTGGCTGTGGATCGCGGTGACGCGGATGCCACCTGACCGCAACGCGCGGATGACCGGATTTACTTCGGAGCCCAACAATACGAAGTCGCCGGTCGTCGCCGCGCGGCCGTCGTGCGTCGGCTGGAAGTTGATGGCCGTGGCGACGCCGGCCGCGGGCGGGATGGCCATGCCGTGGGCCTTGATCGTCTCCTTGCGCGGGACGCTGTACTGCACGACGTCGCCGGCCACCTTGCCTTTCACGCCGAGGATGTCGTCGAGCGCCAGCACCGCGCGCGGCTGCGCGGGCGGCGACGGCGGCGGCGTCTTGGTCTTCGCCAGCGCGTCGTGCAGCGTCTTCGCCAGCTTGACCTCGTCGCCGTGCCCGTCAAAGTGCAGGTACATGACCCGCGGCGACTCGCCGAGGAGGTGGTTGTGCAGCGCGCTCTGCTCGATGCCGCCGGCCTGCAGCGCGTCGATGACCGGATTGACTTCGCTCTCGGTCAGCACGAGGTCGCCCATGACCATCGTACCGCCCGGCGTGCGCACGAACGCGGCCCACGACCCGAGCGCCAGCGCCGGCTTGACGTGCACGCCGCCGGCGACGACGTCGAGGTCCGCGCGCGGAAACGAGACTTTGTAGACGTCGCCCGGCATCTCCGTGCCGGCGCGCCCGAGGGCGCTCGCAACGTCGGTCCAGGTGGCGAGCAACAGGGCCAGAGCAAACATCACAATCCTCCTTCGTCGACCGTGATCGCGAACAGCAGTGTGCCGAACAGGCCGACAATCATCGCAAAAAGAAACGGCAACGACGGCTGCCGCTCCCACAAGAGCCCGCCGACGAACGCCGCCGGCGTGATGGCCACGCTGCGAACCAGGTAGTACAGCCCCACGGTCCGAGCGCGAAGCACCGGCTGGGCCAGGTCGACGATGAGCGCCTTCCGCGCCGGCTCGCCGATCTCGCGCAGGCCGCCGACGACGAACGCGGCCATCATCCATTTGAACGTCGGCGCGGCGACGACGGCGACGGGAAAGAGCGAGAAGCAGAGGAACGTGGCGAGGACGACCGGCTTGCGGCCGATGCGGTCGGCGATCTTCGCGGCCGGGAGGTAGACGGCGATCGACGTCGCCACCTGCACGGCGATGAGCGCGCCGTACCGCGGCGCGGTGAGGCCCTTGACCGACATCGCCCAGATGACCACGAACTCGTCGACGAGCCCCTCGCAGGTGCGGATGAAGATGTCGGAGAGGAGCAGCATGCGCAGGTTTCGCGGCATGGCCCGCCAGACGCCATGGATGTTCGTGGGTGCGCCGGCGATGCGGTCGATGCGGACGCGGCTGACGACGAGCAGCGTCAGCGCGCCGAGCACGAACGTGACGACGCAGAGGATCTGCACGCCGCGCACGACGCCAACCTTCGCGATGACGACGCCGCCGGCGATCGGCGCGATGAGGATCGGGATCCGCCGCAGCACCGCCTGCAGCGTGAAGCCGAGGGCGCGGCGCTCTTTCGGCAGCGCGTCGCCGACGACGGCGAAGAGCGTCGGGCTGGCCATGCTTCCCCACGCCATGGCGAAGACGAGGGCGACGATGGCCCACGTCCACGACGGCGCGGCGGCGTAGACCGCGTAGCCGGCCATGGCCAGCGCGACGAAGAGGAGCAGCGCCTTGCGCCGGCCGAGGTGATCGCCGAGGAAGCCGCCGGGGTACTGGTAGATGCCGTCGAGGAAGTCCTCGAGGCTGCCGTAGAAGCCGACCGCGCGGATCGGCGCGCCGAGGGCTTGCAGGTATTTCGGGAGGAACTTGCGCCAGAGGTTCTCGCCGCCGGAGAGGAGGAACATGGCGGCGGAGACGAGGACGACGTTCTTCGCGCTACCGCTTTCTTTTGAAGAACTCATACAGCTCGTCGAAGGCCTGCGCCGCGCGCGCGAGGCGCTCCTTGTCGTCGCGGTGGGCGAGGGCGATGCCGGCGACGAGCGCGGCGACGCCGGCGGTCTCCTCGCGGCCGAAGCTCTCTTCCTTCAGATCGATGTCGTGGACGATCTCGCCGAGGGCGCGCACGGCCTTGCCGGCGATGCCGAAGCGGTCGCGGAGGACTTCGAAGGTGCAGCGGCCGGCGTCGTGGGTGAAGTCGGCGTTGGGCATGTCGAAGCGAAGGGCGCGGAGCGCAGGGCGCGGGGCGCAGGTGATCTTGGCCTTCGGATCGATGAAACGCTTGATCAGCCAGGCGCTGGCCATGCGGTCGACGTGCACGCCGGGGCGGGTCACCCAGGTGCGGCCGCGATAGTCCTCGACGTGCAGGTCGCCCGTGGGAAGATCGTCGGTTTTCTCCAGCAACGCGACGGCGGCGGGCCCGCGCGGCGCAGCGAAGAAGTCAATGGCCTGAATGGCAGCAAGCCGCCTCCGGAAGCGAACACCATCTGCGCCCCGCGCCCTGCGCCCTGCGCCCTGAATCTCGGCGATCAGCGCGTCGTAGTCGGCATTGCGCTCATCGTTGAAGCGCTGCTCGACGTCCGCATCGCTGATCCCATCGAGGAAGCGAGACTCGAAGAGATTCGCCTCCCCCCCGCCCTCCCGGATCTCTGCGATCGTCCACTGCAAATCCTCTTTGCACTGCTCGGTGACCGGCAGCACGTAGACCGTGTTCTTGAGCTGCACCGCGCCGATGCGCTGGAGCCGCCGCGCGATCTTGACGCGAAGGTAGCTCGGCTCAGGCGGCAACTGGTGGATGAGTACAAGCCACGCGCGCATGAAACAACTGTATCATGTGAGATACAGAGCGGCTACTTCATAACACGTAACACCTAACAACTAAGAACCAAGAACTAAGAACCATGCTCCCCCTCGTCGCCTACTTCCTCCGCCTCGGCGCCCTCGGCTTCGGCGGTCCCGTGGCGCTGGCAAACTACATGCGCCGCGACCTCGTCGACGAGCGCGGCTGGCTCACGCCGCGGCAGTACGAGGACGGCCTGGCCCTCTCCGCCGCCTGTCCCGGCCCGCTCGCCTTCCAGCTCGGCGTCTACTGCGGCTACGTGCGCAACGGCATCGCCGGCGCGCTCGCCGTCGCCGTCGCCTTCGCGCTGCCGCCCTTCGTCATCGTGGTCGCCGTGGCCGCGCTCTACCGCCACTACGCCTCGGCGTGGTGGCTCCGCGCGCTCTTCCACGGCATCGCCCCCGCCGTCGTCGCGCTGATCGTCAAGGCCTGCTGGAACCTCGGCAAGAAGACGCTCGGCTCGGACCTGCGTGCGTGGTCATTCTTCGTCGCCGCCTGCACCGTCACCATCGCCCTCCAGCGCGAGCTCGCTCCCCTCTTCATCGCCGCCGGCCTCTTCGGCATCGTCGTCTTCGGCCGCAAGCGGACGCCGCTGCTGGCGGTCAGCCTCGAGCTCTTCCTCTTTTTCTTCAAGACCGGCCTCCTCGTCTTCGGCAGCGGCCTCGTGATCGTGCCGTTCCTCAAGACCGAGGTCGTCGACCATTACCACTGGCTCGGCAACGCGGAGTTCCTCGACGCCGTCGCCGTCGGCATGATCTCCCCCGGCCCGGTCGTGATCACGGCGACGTTCGTCGGCTACCTCCTCAGCGGCTTCCGCGGCGCGGCCGCGGCGACGCTCGGCATCTTCCTCCCGCCCGTCCTCTTCGTCGTCCTGGCCACGCCGCTGCTGCTGCGCTACCGCGACAGCGCCGTGCTGCGCGGCTTCATCCGCGGCGTCAGCACCGCGGTCGTCGGCGTGCTGGCCGGGACGACGTGGCTGATCGCGCGCACGGCCATCGTCGACGTCACCGGCGTCGTCATCGCCATCGCCGCGCTCGTCATCGTCACGACGACGAAGCGCGTCCCCGACCCGCTCGTGATCGCCGCGGCCGGCGTCGCGGGCTTACTATCGGCGGCATGAAACCGCTCCTTGCCGCGCTCGCGCTGATGATGCTCGCCGCCGCGCCGCCACCGCGCGCTGTGGCCACGTTCGCCGGCGGCTGCTTCTGGTGCATGGTGCCGCCGTTCGAGCGGACGCCCGGAGTGATCTCGGTGACGTCGGGCTACACCGGCGGAACGAAGCAGCATCCGACGTACGAGGAGGTCTCGGACGGCGGCACGGGCCACCGCGAGTCGGTGCAGGTCGTCTACGACCCGGCCAAGGTGACCTACGCGAAGCTGCTCGACATCTTCTGGCACAACATCGACCCGACGGACGACAGCGGACAGTTCTGCGACCACGGCCCGCAGTACCGCGCGGCGATCTTCACCCACGACGCCGAGCAGAAACGCCTCGCGGAGGCGTCGAAGGCGGCGCTGGAGAAGCGGATGCGCGTCGTGACCGACATCCTCCCCGCCTCGCAGTTCTGGCCGGCCGAGGAGTACCACCAGGATTACTACAAGAAGAATCCGATTCGGTACCACTTCTATCGCTTCAACTGCGGACGCGATCAGCGGCTCGAGCAGATCTGGGGCAAGGCCGCGGAACACTAGCAATCCGCCGCGCCGCCTCCGCCGTAGGTTCCGCAACAGGAGGCATTGATGAGCGAACCGATCTACAACGTCCTCGGCGACCGCGTGCGCGTGCTGGCGGGCGGCGAGGGGAGCGCATTCGAGATGTTCGAGTGGCAGGGGCCGGAGAACAGCGGGCCGCCGCCGCACGCGCATCCGTGGACCGAGTCGTACTTCGTCATCGACGGCGAGGCCGACGTCGTCATCGGCGGCAAGACGCTGCGCGCCACGCCCGGCTGCTTCGTCTCCGTACCGCCCGGTACGGTGCACAACTACCGCGTCACCTCGAACGGCGCGAAGTTCCTCGTGGTCACGAATCCCTCGGGGCTCAAAGGCTTCGTCGAGGACCTGCACGACGTCGCCGACCTCGACACGGTCATGAAGGTCGCGGCGAAGCACTCGGTCACGGTCGGCTGAGCGCCAGGTCGCGCGCCACGGCGTTGTCGACCTGCGTGTCGAGGTCGGAGAGCACGATGACGACGAGCTTCTCGTCGACGTAGTAGCGGAACGACGCGTTGCCCGAGCCGGGCACGCGCCCGTCGTTCGCGAAGACGCGATGCCCGCCCGCGCTGACGATTTCGTGCAGCGCGCAGCCGTAGCCGTTGCGGAACGGCGTCGTCATCTTCGCCAGCGACGCGCGCGACAGCAGCGTGCCGCCGAACAGCGCGCGCTGCCACGCCAGCAGATCGCCGGCCGTGGAGCGGAGCGCGCCGGCGCCGCCGAGCGCGGCGAGCTCCGGGTCGGCGGACGAGTCGCGCATGCCGAGCGGCGTGAAGATGTTCGCGGCGATGAAGCCGCCGTACGTCCCGCCGGTCACGCGCTCGATCACCTTGCCGAGGAGCACGTAGCCTTCGTTGCTGTACATGAACTCCATCCCCGGCTCCGCGTTGAGGCGCGGCGAGAGATCGCTCGGGATGCCCGACGTGTGCGTCAGGAGGTGGTAGAGCGTCACGCCGTCCCACGCCGCCGGCACCTCGGGGAGGATCGCGCGCAGGCGATCGCCGGTGCGCAGTTTCCCGCGCTCTTCGAGCAGCAGGATCGCCGCGGCCGTGAATTGCTTCGTCAGCGATCCGATGCGGAACGATGTTGCCGGCGTGTTCGCCCAGCGGAAGACGACGTCGTCGCCGCGCGCGACGAGGACGCTGCCGCGGAACCGCCCTTCGTACGACGACATGACGCCGCGGAACGTGCGCGGCGTCTTCGCCGCCAGGTCGAAGCGGTCGCCGGCATGCAGGAGGTAGTAGCCCTTGCCGTCGGAGATGCCGACGTTGCCGAGGCCGACGACGTCGAACGCGCTCCCCTGCACGACGATCGCCGTCGCTTCGTCGATGCCGATGCCGACGACGTCGCCGAGCCGCGCGGTGGCCTTGACGAGCGCGTCCTCGGCGTGGCGCTCGCTCCAATGCGGCCAGACGAAGACGCCGGAGAGGAGGCCGAAGCCGTCGATGCGGCGCTTGCCGTCCTCGGAGAGGAGCGTCGACGTCTGCACGATCGCGCCGGCGGACGTGCCGCCGACGACGCCGCCGCGCGCGACGACGGCCTTGATCTCGCGCTCGGTGCGCGTGCCGCGATAGGCGTCGAGCAGCCAGCTCGTTTCGCCGCCGAGGATCCAGACGCCGCGCGCGCGCCGCAGCGGCTTCACGAATTCGTCGGAGTCGGCCACGTTGCGGTCGCGCGTGTGCAACACCGTCACGTCGTTCGTCCGGAAGATCTCGGCGTGACGCGCGCGCAGCTGCGCGGAACGCTCCGGCGTGACGCGGAGGCGGCCGGTGTCCGCGGCGGTCGGGATCACCACGATCGGCGCGTTCGGCCCGCCGGCGAGCTCGATGAAGCGCTGCACGATCTCGGGCGCGTTCGCGCCGCCGCCGGCGAGGATCAGGGCGCCGCCGGCGTGTGCCGGCGGCGCAACCTTGCGCGTCATCGTCATCTCGAACGTCTTGCCGTGGGACACCGCGATCGTCAGCGCCAGGCGGTCGCCGTCGAGGAGGCCCTTGAACGCGATCGTGTCGACGCGAAACGTCAGCACGTTCCCGTCGACCTTCGCGTCGGAGATGGGACCGAACTCCTCCCCATCCTGCAGCAGACGCCCGTGCAGCGCCTCGTCGATCTCGAGCGTGTACGCGTTCGTGTGCGACTCGCGCGCGAGCGTCCCCTCCCATCGTCCCTTGAACGCCGCCGGATCGGCGGCGGCGCTCCAGGCCAGTAGCAGACAGCACGCAAACAGCAGTCGTTTCATCCGTTCCTCCTTTCGAGGGAGAGGATGCGGCGGCGTCCGTCGCGCTGCCGTTGCGGTCTGCGAAGAAATGCCGCGCGCGCTTGACGAAAGTTGACGGAGCGGCGCGGACCGTTGCCTACAATCGCTGCATGCCCGCGCGCGTCCTGCTGATCGACGACGACGTCGAGCTCTGCGAGCTCCTGACGGCGTTTCTGGCCGGCGAGGACTTCGCCGTCGACGCCGTGCACTCCGGCGCCGCCGGCGTGGCCCGCGCCCTCGGCGGCGCGTACGCGCTGGTGCTGCTCGACGTGATGCTGCCGAGCATGAACGGCTTCGAGGTGCTGCGGCAGATCCGCGCGCAGTCGCCGCTGCCGGTGCTGATGCTGACGGCGAAGGGCGAGGCGCTCGACCGCATCCTCGGCCTGGAGATCGGCGCCGACGACTACCTGCCGAAGCCGTTCAACCCGCAGGAGCTTGCCGCGCGGATGCGCGCGGTGTTGCGCCGCGGGTCCGCCCAGGCAACGCGGCCGCGCGCGGCGCTCGTCGTCGGCGACGTCGAGCTGCAGCCGGCCTCGCACGTCGTGCGGCGCGGCGGCGACGCCGTGGCGCTGACCAGCGTCGAGTTCGATCTCCTCGATGTACTGCTCTCCGAGGCCGGGCGCGCCGTCAGCCGCGAGTCGCTCGTGCGCAAAGTCCTCGGCCGCGACTTCTCGCCGTTCGACCGCAGCATCGACACCCACGTCTATCACCTCCGCCGCAAGCTCGGCCCGTTCCCCGGCGGCGGCGAGCGCATCGTCGGCATCCGCGGCGTCGGCTACCTCTACGCATGTTCCGAAAACTCTTCCTCTCGTTCTGGCTGACGGTGGCGATCGCCGCCGCCGTGCTCGAGTTGCTCGCGCTGCAGATGCGCCGCCTCGAGCAGCAGTCGCATGCGCGCGCGGCCGCGCTCGCGTCCGAGGCGAAGGGCGTCGCCGATGCGTACGAGCGCGGCGCCGCCGCCTCCGCCGCCGGTCTCGATCGCCGCTTCCACGACGTCAACGTGCTCGACGCCGGCTTCCGTTCGATCGTCGGCCGCCCGGTCTCCGCGGCGCAGCGCGACGCGGCCGCGATGGCCGCGCGGCTGCACGCGGCCGGCTTCGGCGACACGGCCGGCATCGGCGGCGTCGTGGCCACGCGCTTTGCGGCCGCGAGCGGCAACGTCTTCACCGTGGCCGTGGCGGCGCGGCACGGCCCGTTCGCCTGGCTGCTGACGCGTGCGTATGCGCCGTTCGGCGCGCTCGCGGCGGTGCTCGTCGCCGGCGGCATCGTCTGCTTCGTCCTGGCGCGGCACTTCGCGGCGCCGCTGGTGCAGCTCGGCGGGGCCGCGAATGCGCTCGCCGAGGGACGGCTCGCGACGCGCGTGGCGCCGCGGCTGACCAGGAGGCGCGACGAGATCGGGCGCCTGGCGCGCGACTTCGACCGCATGGCCGGGCGGATCGAGTCGCTCGTCGCCGCCGAGCGCCGCACGCTCGCCGACGCCTCGCACGAGCTCCGCTCGCCGCTGGCGCGGCTCAACGTCGCGTTGTCGCTGGCCCGGCAGCAGCCGGCCGAGCACCTCCCGCGCATCGCCCGCGAAGCGGAGCGGCTCGACAAGCTGATCGCCGAGCTCCTCACGCTCGCGCGCATCGACAGCGGCGTCGAAGCCGCCGCGGCGCCGTTCGACCTCGGCGAATTGCTGCAGGAGATCGTCGCCGACGGCGACTTCGAAGCGCGCGCGAGCGGCCGCCGCGTCGAGCTGCTGGCCGCCGAGCCGTGTACCGTCGCCGGCGCCACGGAGCTCATGCGCAGCGCGGTGGAGAACGTCGTCCGCAACGCCATCCGCCACACGCGCGAGGGCACGGCGGTCGAGGTGACGCTGCGGCGGCGCGGCGACGGCACGACGCTGTCGGTGCGCGATCACGGCGGCGGCGTCCCCGAGGAGTCGCTGGCCGAGATCTTCAAGCCGTTCCGCCGCATCGACGAGACCTCCGACGGCGCCGGCCTCGGCCTGGCCATCGCCGAGCGCGTCGTGCGCATGCACGGCGGCACCATCCGCGCCACGAACGCCGGCGACGGCATGGAAGTCGTCATCACCTTGCCCCTCGGTTAAGTTGGGGTCACATCTGGAAAATCTACTTAACGGCCGCGTCGATCGGCTCGCCCCTTAAGTTGGGGTCACATCTGGAAAATCAACTTAACGATGCAGCGGAGCGCGCATGCCGAGCGAGTAGCGCGATGCGCGTTAAGTTGGTTTTCCAGATGTGACCCCAGCCCCTGCCAGAGGCAATATCTCTCGGGCTTGCTTCGTTTTTCGGCCGTAGCGGGTTACCCTTGCGCGCGCAATCGACGTGAAAGTAGCTTTCCTAAAACCACCGATCGGCGGCATTCTCGGCCTGGAGATGCTCACCTTCGTCGAGCCTCTCGGCCCGATCTGCGTCGCGGCGTGCCTCGAGCGCGACGGCCACGAGTGCAAGGTCATCGACATGCGCATCGAGGGCGAGGAGCAGGGCCTGGCGCTCTGCCGCGCCTTCGACGCCGACGTCGTCGGCCTCCAGTGCAACTTCACCACCGAGCGCAGGCGCACGGTCCGCCTCGCCCAGCGCATCAAGCGCGAGAGCCCGCGCACCTTCGTCGTCGTCGGCGGCCACGACGCCTCGCGCGACCCCGACTGGTTCCACCGCGACGGCATCGACGCCATCGCCATCGGCGACGGCGAGGAAGCCATGCCGCCGCTCGTCGATGCGCTGGCGCGCGGCACGGACCTCCAGGACGTCCGCGGCCTCGTCTTCCGCCGCGGCGACGCTTGGATCGCCACGCCGCCCGTCGGCAACTCGCGCCACCTCGACGAGTATCCGCTCCCGGCCCGGCACCTCATCGAGCACTACGCCGACCGCTACTACATCAACTTCCGCAAGCCGCTGGCGCTGATGGAAACGGCGCGCGGCTGCCCGTTCAAGTGCAATTTCTGCTCGGTCTGGAAGTTCCACGAGTCGACGTTCCGCGAGAAGTCGCCGGCGCGCGTGGTCCAGGAGCTCGAGCAGATCAAGGCCCCGAACATCTTCATCACCGACGACATTTTCTGGATGAACGTGAAGCGCGGCGAGGAGATGGCGCGGCAGATCAAGTCCGCCGGCATCCGCAAGTACTTCACCGTGCAGACGCGCACCGACATCATCTGCAAGTTTCCGCACCTCATCGAGATGTGGAAGGACTGCGGCGACCTGGCCATCTTCCTCGGCCTGGAGTCGGTGACGGACGAGGGGCTGAAGGCGGTCAACAAGAAGAACACCGCCGACAACAACGTCCGCGCGCTGAACCTGCTCAAGGAGATGGGCGTCGGCTTCACGCCGAACTTCATCGTCGACCCGGCCTGGACGCGCGACGACTTCAAGCGCCTGCGCGACTGGATCGACATGATGGGCGCCTACAACAGCGGCTTCTCGATCCTCACGCCGCTCCCCGGCACGGACCTGTGGGACACGGCCAAGCAGAACGTGCAGACGGACGACTGGGAGATGTACGACATCGTGCACACGGTGCTGCCGACGACGCTGCCGCTCGACGACTTCTACGCCGAGTACTCGGCGCTGTGGCGGCACGTGCTCGACCTCCGCTACCGCACGCGCGGCCGCATGCGGACGTACGTGCAGCTCGGCGCCGCGCTGGCCACGCGCAAGGTGACGCTGAAGGCCGTGCGCAACGGGATGAACATCGCCAAGGTGTTCAGCCGCCCGGAGACGTTCCTCAAAGCGCACCGCGGAGCGCCGCCGTCCGCGGCGGCCGGCTAGGCGGCGTCCCGCCGCCGTCGACGGGGGTCGGCGTATCCTCTATCTATATATGCGCCGCAACCTCGCCGTCCTTCTCTTCGCCATCCTCCCCCTCTCCGCGTTCGCGCAAACGCCGCCGCCGCGGCTCGCGCCCGAGCAGCAGTCGCTCTGGAACGCCTACTTCCGCGCCATCTACGACTCTGCCGTCTACGAGCCGGCCAACGTGCGGCCGCTCTATCCGCTGCGCCCCGACGCCGACGGCAACGTCCTCGTCGCCACCCTCGGCCGCCGCGACGGCAACGTCGGCGACACGATCCCGACCAAGGATGGCATCTGGGTGACGATGGTCCCCGAGGTGCAGACGATCTGCCGCGCCTTCACCGGCGACGTGGCCATGCAGCTCCGCGAGCTCCTCGGCCTCCGCCCCGACGACGACGTGCCGCGCTTCCTCATCCTGCAGGCGAAGGCGTCCAACATCTTCCGCCCCTCGCCCGATCCGCAGACGACCACGGTCTACCCCTGCCCCACGCCGCCCGACTCGACCTGCGGCAACGTCTTCCCCTCCGACGCCACGCCCGAGCACGTGCTCTGGATCGCCAGCTCCTCCTTCTCGCTGCACGCGGTCCCCGGCGGCTACCCCTGGACGCACCTCGGCTACACCTACAACTGGGCCCCCGGCAAGGACCGCTACGGCGCCTCCGAATACGTCATCCGGGCGGGGAAGACGGCGACGATCCGGGAGAAGTGGACGCCGGCCGAGTATTGCGCGCCGGCCAAGCCGTAACGCTCCGTTTTGACGCGCGGACGCTGCATTTTTGACACGCGGGCCCTGCAATTGCAAGGCACAGCCGAGGTGATCTCCCTACCGAAAGTTTTGATCGTCGAGGACGATGCCGCCATCCGTGCGATGTTGACCGCGGCGCTGACGCGCGAGCCGTTGCTCGTCGACACCGCGAACGACGGCGTCGGCGGCCTCGAGAAGCTCGCCGCGTCCTCTTACGCCGTCATCGTCGTCGACCTGATGATGCCGCGCATGGACGGCTACGCCTTCCTCGAGGCGTTCCGCGGCCTCGAACTGCCGGTGCGGCCGGTCGTCTTCGTCATGACCGCGTACGACGACGCCGCGCTGCTCAAGCTCGACGGCAGCCTCGTCCACGGCTCGTTCAAGAAGCCGTTCGACCTCGACAGCGTCGTCACGCTCATCCGCGACGCCGCGCACGCCCTGCACGAAAGCCAGCCGTCGGCGGCGATCGCGCCCGACGCGCCGTCAGCCGACGAGGTCGTGCGCCCCGACAGCGGCGCCTGCTGACGCCGGGCGGATCATCGCGTAGATCGCCGGCGTCACCACCAGCGACAGCAGCAGCGCGAAGAGCAGTCCGCCGATCACGCAAATCGCCAGCGGCTGCAGCAGGTCCGCCCCTTCGCCGAGCGCGAGCGCCAGCGGCAGCATCCCCAGCATCGCCGCCAGCGACGTCATGAGCACGGGGCGGAAGCGGCGGCTGCCGGAGCGGCGCAGCGCCGTGACGAGGTCCTCGCCGGCACGCAGGCGGTCCTCGACCGTGTCGAGCATCAGGATGCCGTTCTTCGACACGATGCCGACGATCATGATCAGGCCCATCATCGAGACGACGTTCAGCGTCGTGTGCGTGATCAGCAGCGCGAAGAGGCTCCCGGAGATCGCCAGCACCGCGCCGGCGACGATCGCGGTGGGATGCGCGAACGAGCGGAACTCGATGACGAGGACGAGGAAGACGAGCGCGATCGCCAGCGCGAGCGCGCCGGCGAGCTCGCGGAACGACGCCTGCTGCTCCTGGTAAAGCCCGCCGTACTCCACGGTCATGCCGGCGGGCAGGCGCACGTCGTGAGGAAGGCGCGACTTGATCTCGCCGATCGCCGAGCCGAGGTCGCGGTTTTCGAGGCGCGCGGTGACGGAGACCGACTGGCGCAGGCCGTCGCGCGCGATCTCGGTCTGCCCGGCGTCGTAGTCGATTGCGGCGACCTGGTCGGCGCGCACGTAGCCGTTCGACGCGGTGCCGCGGATCGGCAGCGCGCGCAGGTCGTCGAGCTGCGGCCGCGCGCCGGCCAGCCAGACGCGCACGGCCACGGCGCGCCCGTGCTCGATGACGTTGGAGACGGCGTCGCCCTGCAGCGCCGCGCTCATCGCCGCGTTCACGTCGTCGGCGGTGACGCCGTAGATCGCCGCGCGCAGCGGATCGATGCGGAACGTGACCGCCGGTCCGCTGACGACGACGCCGTTGAAAACGTCGACGACACCCTTGACCTTGGCGATCGACGCCGCCACGTCCCTCGCCGCGCGCTGGAGTGCCGCGGCGTCTTCGCTGAAGAGGCGGATCTCGATCGGCTGCGGCGCGCTGACGAGGTCGCCGATGAGATCGCCGAGGATGCTCGGAAACTCCACGCGCAGCGCCGGCTCGCTGCTCTCGATCTTCTTTCGCAGCGCGCTCACGACCTCCTCGGTGCTCGCCGAAGTTTTGACTTTCACCGCGAAGTCGCCCGTATTCGGCTCCGTGACGCCGCTCAAACCGAGCTGCAATCCCGTCCGCCGCGAGTAGCTCTCCACTTCCGGCGTCGCCTTCAGCATCGCCTCGACATGCCGCAGCATCCGGTCCGTCTCATCGAGCGAAGCCCCCGGCGGCGCGACGTAGTCGAGGATGAACCCATGCTCATCAAACTCCGGCAAAAACTCCGACCCAAGGCTCTTGTAGATAAAAAACGTGAGCCCCGCGACCACGCCAACGATCAGCAGCACAACCTTCCGCCGCGCCAATGCATGCGCCAAAATCCAGTCGTACGCTCGTAACGCCGCCGTCCCGGCGGCCGGCCCGGCGGCGTCCCCGCCGCCGCCCCGAATAAACGCTTCAGCCAACACCGGCGTAAACGTCAACGCCAACACCAGCGACGTCAGCAACGCCACGCTCATCGTCAAAGCCAGCGACCGAAAAAACACCCCCGTGACTCCCGTGAGCAAAGCCAACGGCAGAAACACCACCACCGGCGTCACCGTCGACCCCACGATCGGCGCCGCGATCTCCGACACCGCATTCCGCACCGCCGCGGCGCGCGACTCTCCCCGCCCCATGTGCGTGTAAATGTTCTCCACCACCACGATCGCGTCGTCGATCACCAGCCCGATCGCCGCCGCCACGCCGCCGAGCGTCATCAGGTCGAAGCTCAGCCCCACCAGCCACATCGCCACGAACGTCACCAGCACCGTCACCGGGATCACCAGCGTGGCCACGAGCGTCGTTCCCCAGTTGCGCAGGAAGCCGTAGAGGATCAGCACCGACAGCGCGAGGCCGATGAGGATCGCGTCGCGCACCGAGCTCACCGCGCCGCGCACGAGGATCGACTGGTCGTAGAACGGCTTGATCTCCACGTCGCGCGGCAGCAGCGGCTGCATCGCCGCGAGCTGCGCCTTCACGTCGTCGACGACCTGGAGGATGTTCGCCTTCGGCTGCCGCAGCACGTTGATCAGCACCGCCGGCCGCCCGTCCGCCGTCACGATCGTCAGTTTCGGCTCGAGTCCCGGCCGCACGTCCGCGACGTCGCCGACGCGCACCGGCACGTTGCCGGCGCTGGCCACGACGATGTTCGCGAGGTCGTCCGCCGTCGTCGCCTGCCCGCTCACCAGCGCAAGCTCGAGCTGGTGGTTCTCGTTGATGAGCCCCGGCGAGACGATGACGTTGGCGTTCTTCACCGCGTCGTCGATCTGCTGCAGCGACACGCCGCGCGACTCGAGCCGGGCGCGGTCGACGAGGATGTGGTACTCGCGCGACTGCCCGCCGAGGACGTTGACGGTGGCCACGCCGTCGATGCGCGCCAGCGGCGGCCGCAGCACGACCTCGGCGAGATTGCGCAGCGTGCCGGGATCGCGCCGCGGCGACGTGATGCTGTAGCCGATCACCGGAAACACCGCGAACGTCAGGCGGTCGGCGCGGAGGATCTGCGCGCCCGGCGGCAGCTGCGCGGCGAGCTGCGAGACCTTCGCCTGCACCAGCTGCAGCGTGAGCACGATGTCGGTGCGCCAGTCGAAGAAGAGATCGACTTCGCTCCCGCCGCGCGCCGTCGTCGACTTGATCCGGGCGATGCCGGGGATCCCGCTCATCGCCTCCTCGATCGGCCGCGTGACCGAGACGAGCGTCTGCTGCGCCGGCGCCACGCCGTTCTCGGCGATGACGACGATGCGCGGGAAGTCGGTCTGCGGAAAGAGCGCCCGCGGGATGTGCCACAGCGCGACCAGGCCCGCGGCGCAGAGCAGCGCCACGACGAGGAGCACGGCGCGCTTTTGATGCGAGACGAAGTGGCCGAGGGTCATGGCGCGGTCTGCACCTTCGTCCCGTCGGGCAGGCCGTAGTTCCCCTCGATCACCACCGTCTCGCCGCCGTGCAGGCCGGAGACGATCTGCGTGCGGTCGCGCGTGTGCGCGCCGGTCGTGACGCGGACCTCGTGCGCGACCGATTGCGCGTCGACGACCATGACGCTGCCGCTGTTCGCCGTCGTCGCCTCGAGCGTGACCGCCGAGGTCGGAACGACGACGGCATTCGGCACGCCGGCGCTGGACACGACGACGCGCGCGGTGCTGTTCACGCGCAGGCGGCCGTCGGCGTTCGGCAGCGTGACCCACAGCTCGACCGCGCGGCTCTGCGGGTCGGCGGAGCGTCCGACGAGGTCGACGTGCGCGGGGATGCCGGCGCCGCCGAGGTCCGTCGGCTGGACGGTGACGGCGTCGCCGGGGTGCACGCGCGCGGCCTGCTCGTCCGACAGCGCCGCCTTGACGATGACGCTGGCGACGTCGGCGACGGTGAGGAGCTTCGTCCCCGCCGCGGCGAAGTCGCCCTCGCGCAGGAACTGCTCGGTGACGACGCCGTCGAACGGCGCGCGCACCTCGGCGTATGCGAGCTGCGCGCTGAACGACGCCAGGTGCTGCTCCGCCTCGGCCACTTTGCCGTTCGCCGTCTTCAGCGCCCCGGCGGCGTTGGCCACGTCGAGCTGCGAGGCCTCGACGTCCTTCTTCGAGATCCCGCCCTTCGCGAAGAGATCCGCGCGCCGCTCGTACGTGCGCCGCGCCGTCTCCAGCGCCGCCTGCGCCGGCGGCACGGCGTCGCGCGCCGTCGCCACCGCCGCCGCCGCCTCGGCGCGCTGCGCCGCGACGTCGCGCGCCTCGATGCGCGCCAGCACCTCGCCGGCGTGGACGGCGCGGTTCTTCAGCAGCGCCATCTGCGTGATTTGGCCGCCGATCTTCGCCGCAACCCCCGCCTCCTGCCGCGCCGTGATGACCCCGACGAGCTCGATCGGCTGCGCGATCGCCGCGACCTCGGCCTTCGCCACGCGGACGCTGACGACGGGCGTGGTCTCGGTTTCGTGTTTGGCGCAGGCCGGAACGATGAGCAGCAGCGCCATCGCCCACGGAAATTCGGAACGCAGAATGCGAATGCAGAATGTAGAAAACGAAGGCCTTCTGCCAACAGACTCCGGTTTTCTCAATTCTGCATTCGCCTTCTGCGTTCTGAATTTCTGCGGCCGTCGCGTCATTCTCCAACCGCCTCCAAGAGCCGCGCCCTCGCCATCTCGTAATCGAACAGCGCCTGCACGTAGTTCGCGCGCTGCTGCGCCAGCGTCGTCAGCGCGTCCGTGACCTCGACGATGGGCGCCTCGCCGGCGCGGTAGCGCGCGATCGAGACGTCGGCGTTGCGCTGCGCGTCGGCCACGGCGGCGCGGGCGTTGTCGACGCGGCGCACCGCCGACAACGCCGTCGCGCGCGCGGACGCGAACTCCAGATCGAGCTCGCGCCGCACCAGCGCCACCTGCGTCTCCGCCGACTGCGCGCGCAACTCCGCCTGCCGCTGCCGCGCGCGGCCGGCGCCCCAGTCGAAGATCGGCACGTCGACGTTCGCGGCCACGAGGTAGCCGCGATGCTGGCGGATGTCGTCGGCGTGCAGCGACGGCGAGTCGAAGCCCTGATCGGCGCTGTATGTGAGCGACGGCAGGCGCACGGCGCGGGCGACGTCGACGTCCGCGCGCGCCGCGTTGAGCTGCGCCTCCGCCTGCACGAGCTCCGGCCGCGCCGCGCTCGCCGTGTACGTCTCGACGTCCGCCGCGCTCGGCGCCGTCGTCAGCTCCTCGACCGCGAGCTCCTGCGCCGGCGCGTAGCCGACGAGCGCGCGCAGCGACGCCGCCGCGATCGTCTCCTGCACGCGCGCCTGCTCCGCGTCGTCGCGCCGCTGCGCGGTCTGCAGGCGCGCGCGGACGAGGTCGACGTCCGGCACCTCGCCCCCGTGGGCTTGCAAGCCAGTGACGCGCTCGAACTCCTGCGCGGCCGCGAGGGCCTCGTCGGCGCTGCGCCGCTTCGCGCCGGCCAGCGCGTAGCCGTAGTACGCCTCGCGCACGCCGCGCACGAGCGCGCGCCGGGCGATCTCGGTGCCGGCGTGCGCCGCGGCGAGCAGCGCGCGCGCCCGCGCCACCGCCGCGCGCGTGCCGAAGTCGAGGGTGCCCTCGACGCCGAGGAGGTTCTGGTATTCGCGCGCGGCGTTCTGGGCGATGAAGGCCGGCTCCTCGCTCCCCGGATGCAGCGGCTTGTTGTACGTGGCGCTGAACGAGTCGCGCACCTTCGGCAGCAGCGCCGCGCGAGCCTGCGTGAGGTCGAGCGCCGCGCTGCGCTCCTCGACGAGCGCCTGCTGGTACGCAGACGCCTGCTGCAGCGCGAGACGCGACGCCTCGGGGAGCGTCAGCGCGGCGGCGAAGAGGATGGCGGCGAGCGGCATCGAACCGGGGAGTTTTACACGACGCGCCTAAACCGCGCATAAACAAAAAACGTGTGCGATGCTCGCCGGCGATGCGCGTGCTCCTCGTCGAAGACGACCCCGACATGGCCGGCTTCATCGCCCGCGGCCTCGGCGAGCAGGCCTACGCCGTCGACGCCGTCGCATCGGGGGACGCCGCCCTCGAGCGCGCCGCCGCGACGCCGTACGACGCCATCGTCCTCGACGTCATGATCCCGCCGCCGGACGGCCTCGCCGTCTGCCGGCAGCTGCGCCGCGACGGCGTCGACGCGCCCATCCTCATGCTCACCGCGCGCGACGCCGTCAGCAACCGCGTCGAAGGGCTCGACGCCGGCGCCGACGACTACCTCGTCAAGCCGTTCGAGTTCGCCGAGCTGCTGGCGCGGCTGCGCGCATTGCTCCGCCGGCGCGGCACGCCGCGCGACGCCGTGCTCGAGATCGCCGACCTCCGCATCGACACGCGCTCGCATCGCGTGACGCGCGGCGGCGCGGAGCTGGCGCTGACGACGAAGGAGTACGCGCTGCTCGAATATCTGGCGGTGAACGCCGGCCGTGTGATGACGCGCGAGGAGATCGCCGAGCACGTCTGGAACGAGGCCTTCGATCCGTTCTCGAACCTGATCGAGGTCTACATCGGCCGGCTGCGCCGCATCGTCGACCGCGACCGCGCGCCGAAGCTCATCCACACGCTCCGCGGCGCCGGCTACATCGTGGAGGCGCGATGACGATCCGCCTCCGCATGACCGCGTGGTACGCCGCCGTGCTCGCCGCCGCGCTGCTCGCCGCCGCGGTCATCACCTACGCCGGCGTGCGGCGGCAGCTCCAGCGCTCGCTCGACGCCTCCATGGCCTCGACCGCGCGCACGCTCGCCGCCGGCCTCGCCGACGAAGCCGCCGAGAACCACGGCACGCTCACCGCGCGCGGCGCGGCCGAGCTCCTCGCCGAGTTTCGCGAGGGCGACCGCGGCATCGTCCTGCTGCGCGCGGACGGGAGCGAGCTCTCCGCGCACAACACGCCGCAGGCACGCGCGCTCGACCGCCGCCTGCTGCGCACGCGCCGCGGCTTCAGCAACGTCCCCGGCGCGCGGCTGCTCGTCACGCCGAGCGAGACCGCCGTCATCGCCATCGCCCAGTCGTTCGGCCCGCAGAACGCCACGCTGGCGCAGCTGCGCCGGGCCATGCTGATCACCGCGCCGCTCGCGCTGCTCGTCGCCTCGCTCGGCGGCTACCTCCTGGCGCGCAAGAGCCTCGCGCCGGTGGTGCGGATGAGCGCGAAGGCGCGGGCGATCGGCGCGACGAATCTTTCCGAGCGGATCGAGGCCGCCGAGCCGCGCGACGAGCTCGGCGAGCTCGCCGCCACGCTGAACGACCTGCTCGCGCGCCTCGACGCGTCGTTCAGCGCGCAGCGCCGTTTCATGGCCGACGCCTCGCACGAGCTGCGCTCCCCCGTGGCCATCTTGCAGGGCGAGCTCGACGTGACGCTCTCGCGCGACGACCGCGACGCCGCCAACTACCGCGAGAGTCTCGAAGTGATGCGCCGCTCGGTGCAGCGCCTGACGCGCATCGTGCGCGACCTCTTCCTCCTCGCCCGCAGCGACGCCGGCGAGGTGCCGCTGAACCGCACGGCCGTCGACCTCGGCGAGCTCGCCGCGCACGTCGTCCGCGCCCACCGCACGTTCGGCAACGTCGTCGCCGAGTGCGAGGACGGCCTCGTCGTCAGCGGCGACGAAGACCTCCTCCAGCGCATGCTCGGCAACCTGCTCGAGAATGCCATCCGCCACGCGCCCCCCGGCAGCGAGGTGCGCGTGCGCTGCACCCGCGCCGGCGCCGCCGCGCGCTTCGAAGTCCGCGACCGCGGCGCCGGCGTCCCCGCGGCGCTGCGCGAGCAGATCTTCGAGCGCTTCGTCCGCGCCGACCCCGCCCGCGGCGCCGCCGCCGGCAGCGGCGCCGGCCTCGGCCTCCCCATCGCCCGCTGGATCGCCGAGGCGCACGGCGGCACGGTCACGCTGGAGACGAGCGGTGCGGAAGGGAGCGTGTTCGTGGCCACGCTGCCGCTGCGCGATTGATCCGTTTAATAGCGTCTGAAGTAGACTCGGATCGATGCGTCGAGCCGCCGTGGCCATGATCGCGCTGCTCTGCTCCGCAGCGGTCTTCGGGCAGAGCGCGGAAGAGATTCGCCATCATCAGGCGATGGAAGACTCCCTCACCGGCGCACGCATCGGCGAAATGACGGTGATCCTTCGCGGCCAGGTATATGCGAACGGCCACATCGACGTGCTCTTCTCGGCGAACGGCGTGGACGGCGTCTACTCCCACCGCACGCTCGCTCCCGCGGTCTTCGTCGATGGTTACGAGCTGCGAGAGAGCGGCGAGATTCTGGAGATCGAGCGCCGCTTCGTACCGCCAATCGGCGACCTGAGAGGAAACGCGCGGCTCCGGTTCGACGGGAACGAGATCGCCCGTTTCGCGCTGCCGCTCGACGAGACCTCGCGGACGTCGCTCCGCCGAGTCCTCGACGAGAAACTCTCCCGCGCGTTCCAGCGCGAGATCACGCGCCTCACCGGCTTCACGCCGTTCGAGCTCGCAGTGTCGATGATGTCGTCGCGGGCGCATGTTGCGCGACCCGACTGGATCGCGATACGCGCCATCGCGCCCGATTGCGCCTTCGACGCGCGATTCGGCCGGCCGTGCTCCGCCGATCAGACCGAAGCGGTCGACGCCGCGGCACGCGACGGCTCGATGCTCACGTCGTATTAGCCGCGAGCGCAGCCGCACAACCCGCGCAAAGTCGATTCCGCTGAGCCTTCTCTAATAAATTGGTTAACGACTAGTCGAGTCGAAGGGGATGGACATGGCGAAGGTGACCGCGTTCGAGGCAAAAACTCGTTTCGGAGAGTTGCTCAACCGCGTTTCGGAGGGCGAGGAGGTGGTCATCACCCGTCATGACAAGCCGGTGGCGTGTTTGGTGCCGGAAGGTGCTCAGCGGTCCGACGATGTTCGCCGGGCGGTAGCGGGTCTTCGTGAGTTGCAGCAACGGATCCGCGAGAGATCGAAAGCCAAGCTGCCGCACCGGGATGTTCGGTCCGCCATCGACGACGGCAGATGGTGATCCGGGCGTTTGTCGCCGACGCTTCGGTTGCCGTTGGCTGGGTGCATCCCGGGCGAGCCACGTCCCAGACAGCTGCGATGCTGGATGCAATCGCCGAAGGGGCCATCCTCGAAGTGCCGGCCTTGTGGCCGTTGGACGTGGCCAACGCATGGCCTTTCCCCGCCTGTCAGAGCTGGCGACTGCTCATCATCTGTCGGTCTACGACGCGGCGTACTTGGAACTTGCCCAGCGACGGACGCTCGTACTGAGCTGCAACGACGCGCCCCTCCGAAAGGCTGCAGCGCAGTGCGGCGTCCGCCTTTGGAAATAGCCGCGGGCCCTCGCGATCCTCAACCCCCATCGCCGAAACGAACTTCGCCCGTTGCGAGGTTCACGGAAAACGCGGCCCACCCCCGCCTGCGCGGGTGCCGCGCTTCGCCGACGAGCTCGGTGTCCGTGATCGCCATCCGCCGCAATCCGCCGGAACCGATGGGGTCTGTTTTCCAGAGGCGGCCGGTCCTTCCGAACGCTTCCAGGCTCATGCCGTCGTGATTGACCAAGAACACTGTCATCGGTTCGTCCCGCATCACCTCGGCCACGTCCGTGCCGATCTCCTCCACGAGCGTTCGCGAGGCCGCGTCGATGACGTACCCGGCGCCTTCGGCGGATACGAACAGGTGCTTGCCGTCGGGCATCATGAACACCGTGCTGGCGCTCGCGTGTCCGCGCTCGAAGCTGCCGATCCACGACGCGTCGCCGACCCCGATGCGGAGGAAAATGCGTCCGCGTCCGGAGTCGCTGCCCTCGGGCGGGATGGCGATCACCGCTTCGCCCGACGACGGCGGAGAGTCGAGCAGCTCGGCCGCGGTCGCCTGATTGCGTGCTTCAACGGTGGGATCGGGGGCGAGAGGAACGCGCAAGGGAGCCGGCGACGTCTGCCGGCGCTTGTGAGAGTGGAAGCGGCGGCCGAACCACGCCAGGAGCTGCAATTGCCGGTATCGTTGTGCGGCCTCGCTGCCGGGACCGTGTTCCTCCGCCGCCCGCTTCGCCTCCATCAATAACGCGTCGATCGCTTTTCCGACCTCGGCGGCGTTTTCCTCGAGGATGCGGCCGAGGTCGCGGGTGATTCGTTGGAAATCCTTGAGTCCCTGCTCGAGAATCTCGTCGCGCCGAACCGTTCGTTCATAAATGTCGGCGAGCTGCTCGGAGGTGTGGAGATTCCTGTAGCGCGGCTGCGCTTTCCCCAGGCGCAGGTGCTTGGCGCGGCGGCGAAATTCACGTCTCAACTTTGCCGGCAGGAACGTATTCACCGGCGAAACGGGAGCATTGTCGGCGCGCTGTAATACGTCGACGGCCTCGTGCACGAGCGCCGCGGCACGTTCCGATGCGTTGTCGTTCTTCATGACTCATGGAGCCCGGGCGCGCCTCACGTGCGCGCCCGGGCTCACAACCTCCTTTACTTTACGCTTTCAGTGGCGCCGGCGCCGGTGCCGGCGTTTGAGGGACCTGCGTCGACTTCTTGCGGCGCGACGCGGCCTTCAGCCGTTTCACTTCCTCGACGTGCGGCAGGAGCACCGCCTTGGCCGGGTCCTTCGCGAGCTGGGACCCGATCGTGTACGCCTGCGTACCGATGAGCGCGAGCCGTTGACGGCGAACGAGGTTTGCTCCCTCGAGGCCTTTCAAAAACGCGCGCGCCTCGTCGGCCGCGGCCTCCCAGCGGAGCGTGTCGTCCTGCAACTGACGAACGTCGTCGAGCGGCTGGCCGATCGCCTGCGATACGTTGTCGAGCACGCCGATGACGTTGATCGAGGCCTCGACGATGGGCTTGGGCTGCAGCCGGAGACGCTGCTTGACCAGCTTGCGCTGCTCCCTCGACAACGGCGCGACGTCATCGATCCGCGACCGCAGGGTGCGCAACTGCTCGATGACTGCTTCGGGGGTGAGCTTGGCCGGATCCGGGTCGGATGATCCAGGGGTGTTAATGATGGGATTACTCATGACAAATCTCCTTATGCGAGCTGTCAGGCCGGAGGAGACGTCACGACTCGTCGACAAGTGCGAGGCGGCCACCGGCTGGAAGTCTCGGCCACGCGCCGATGCTTCCCGTTGATGTTTTCCCGAGGTGTGTGTACACCCCGAGTGCCCGCGGCAGGAGGAGCAAGCTCAACTCCCGCACCGGTACAGGACTGATGTGCTATCCAGCACGCCCGTACCGCCGACAGCCGCCGAAATCGAAGGTCTTACGATCTTCGACTTCGTGGCATAAGGAATAGTCCGGTTGGGATGAGCTGTCAAGGGCACCGCCGCGAAGACGCCGAGATGTAACACTGCCGCACCATGCACGCGCACGTGCGCACCGGGCGCGCGACATTGCGACACGGTGTGTGCGCACGTGCGCACCGAGCGCGCAGCATTGCGACACGTCGTGTGCGCACGTGCGCACCGGACGCGCAGCATTGCGACACGTCGTGTGCGCACGTGCGCACCGGGCGTGCAGCATTGCGACACGTCGTGTGCGGACGTGCGCACCGGGCGCGCAGCATTGCGACACGTCGTGTGCGCACGTGCGCGCCGAGCGTGCAGCATTGCGACACGTCGTGTGCGCACGTGCGCACCGGGCGTGTAGCAGTGCGACACACGATGTGCGCACGTGCGCACAGGGCGTGCGACATTGCTACACGCCGTGTGCGCGCCCCTTGTACGGCGCTGCACGCCACCTTCTCCCCGCAAGCGGGGCGAAGGGCCCGTGAGATTCCGCGCCGATTCATCCCCCATTTACCCGCGCCGCGGTATCGTCCGCGCGTGCCTCGCGTCGCTGCCGCGCTCCTTCTCCTCGCGCTCTCGCGCGCGGCGGCGCCGGCCATCGCCCTGCCGGAGCACACGCCGCTGCGCTTCATCGTCACCGGCGACGCCGGCGCGACGCACTCGGCGCTCCGCGACGGCATGCTGGCCGTGGCGCGGCGCACGCGCATCGACGGCATCCTCCTCGCCGGCGACAACTTCTATCCCTGCGGCGTCAGCGGCCTGGCCGATCCGCAGTGGACGAAGATCACCGCGCACTTCGGCCCCACGCACCTCCCGATCTACCCCGTCCTCGGCAACCACGACTACGGCGACCAGCAGGAGCGCGGCGGCAAGGACTACTGGACGTGCGGCCATCCCGACGCCGGCGCCGAGGTCGCGGCGACGGGGAAGATCCCGGAGTGGCACTTCCCGGCGCGCAACTACCTCCTCCGCTCGCCTCTCGCGGACATCGTCATGTTCGACTCGCAACCGGTCGCGCTCGCGTTCGCGCCCGGCGTGGCCGGCAGCGACGGCGCGCCGGAGGAGCTGGCGTGGCTCCGCCGCGAGCTCGATCGGAGCCGCGCGCGCTGGCGCATCGTCGTCGGCCACCACACGATCTTCTCCTCCGGCATGCACGGCCGGAAAAACGACGCCACGCAGCAGCGCATGCGCGCGCTCTTGCCCCTGCTCCGCCAGGCCGGCGTCGATCTCTACATCTGCGGCCACGACCACGACATGGAGCTGATCGGCGACCTCCGCCAGCGCCCGCTCTTCCTCATCAGCGGCGCCGGCTCCGGCTTGGGCGAGATCCGTCCGCGCAAGGCCGCCGGCGAGCCGCCGACGATCTATCCGCGTCCGCTCGCGAAGCCGTACCTCGGCTTCGCCGTCGTGGAGATCGCGCCGGCCCGACTTTCGATTACCTTTCACGACCGGACCGGCGCGCAAATCGCAGGTCCGTTCACGGTCAATAAAAAGGAGTGACGATGCAGACTCTCGCGGCAATCCTGGTCCTCTTCGCCGTCGCCGACTACTCGGTCCACCCGCTGCCGTTGCCCGGCGGCACGCCCGCCGGCATCGGCATGGACTACATCGCCTTCGATCCGGCCACGAACGCCGTCTGGGTGCCGGCCGGCAACACCGGCGCCGTCGACGTCATCGATCCGGCCACGAACAAGATCCGCCAGATCGCCGGCCTGCCGACGAAGGAAGTGACGATGGGCGAGCGCAAGCGCGTGCTCGGCCCGAGCTCCGTCACGTTCGGCGGCGGGACGGCGTACATCGGCAACCGCGCCGACTCGAGCGTCTGCGCGTACGACACGAAGACGCTGGCGCGGCGGCGCTGCCAGGTCCTCGACTCGTCGCCCGACGGCCTCGCCTGGGTCGCGCCGACGAAGGAGCTCTGGGTCACGACGCCGCGCGACAAATCGATCCGCATCCTCGACGGAGCGACGCTGCAGGAGAAGTCGAAGCTGGCGTTCGAGGGCTCGCCCGAGGGGTTCGCGGTCGACGCGAAGCGCGGGCGCTTCTACACGAACCTCGAGGACAAGGACCAGACGCTCGCCGTCGACACCGCGTCGCACAAGATCGTCGCAGCGTGGAGCTCCGGCTGCGGCAAGGAAGGGCCGCGCGGACTGCGCGTCGACGAGGCCACCGGGCACCTCTTCGTCGCCTGCACCGCAAAGGTGGAAGTGCTCGACGCGGCGCGCGACGGCGCGGTGCTCTCGTCGCTCGACACCGGCAGCGGCGTCGACGACATCGACTACGCGCCGTCGTCGCACCTGCTCTACGTCGGCGCCGGGCGCGACGCGAAGCTGACGATCGCGCGCGCCGACGCGGCCGGGCACCTCACGCTCGTCGCCACGGTGCCGACGGCGGCGGGCGCGCGGAACCCGGCGGTGGCGAAGAACGGCGCGGTCTACCTCGCGCACGGCGGCGGCGTGGCGTCGAGCGACATCGTCGTGGTCACGCCCGCGCCTTGATGTTCACGTCATCCTGAGCCGGCAGCGCGCGGCGAAGGATCTCAGGCTACGTAGATTGAGATCCTTCGCCGTCTTTGCGGCTCAGGATGACGGATGGGCGAATCAGTCGAGGCGCAGCCGCAGCACCCTGCGTCCGATCAGCGCGCCCAGCGCAATCGCGGCCGCGTTCACGAGCAGCGGCACGGCGAAGCGGACGTTCGGCGCGCGCTGATCGGGCCGGAGCGTGGCGATGTCGGGCGGCGGCGCGGCGTGCTCGATCCGTTTTTGCGGCGTGATCATGACGATGTCGGGCTGCGGCATGACGCGCTCGATCGCGAGGCTCGCCGCCGTCAGCGCCGCGGCGGCGACGAGCGTCCAGGCCAGCGGCCGCAGCCAGGCGCGGATCCGCGGGCGGCGGCGGAAGAGGACGTTCCAGTTCATCGCCAGGTGCAATCCGACCGCGGCGATGGCGATGCGCGAGGAGAGCTCGTGGAGGCCGTGCCACCGCACGTAGTCGCCGGGCGCCGGATGCAGCGGCAGCACGACCTTCGAGATCGCGAAGCCGGAGATCATGGCCACGGCCATCGCGGCGAAGAGCACGGCGTTGAGCGCGTAGTTGACGCGCGTCCGCGCCGTCCGCGGCCGGCGGATACGCCGCGTGCGCGTCTCCACCCACGCCCAATGCACCGCGAGATGCGCGACGATCGCGGCGATCAGCGCGACCGCCAGCCATTCATGCAGCGGCACGCCGGTGAAGCGCCACACCTGCAGGACGATGAATGCGACGAGCATCGCGGCGTCGGCGGCGATCCAGATCCACGAGCGCATCGGCGCTGATACGCGGCCCGCGAGCGATGGTTACGGCTCAGTCGACGCCGTCCGTCATCCTGAGCCGGCAGGGCGCGGCGAAGGATCTCAAGCTACGTAGATTGAGATCTTCGCCGTCTTTGCGGCTCAGGATGACGTGAGCCGCGACTTGTGCAGGGCGCACGTCAATGCTTCGCTGCTTTCGCTTCCTGCTGCTTCTCCGCGGCTTCTTTCGCGGCGGTCTCCTGCTGCACGGCGACGATCTTGCCGTTCATGGCGTCGACGTTCACCTCGGTGATCGCCTTCGCCGAGGTGGCGATGTCGAACGAGTAAATCAGCTTCCCGTGCTCCGTCTCGAGCTCTTCGCTCTTCACCTTGCCCGGCGCCTTCTTCAGCGCGATCGCCCGCGCCTGCGTCATCGTGAGCTTCGGTTTCTGCGTCGTCGTCCCTGCGAAGGCCGAGACGCTCAGCGCCGCGGCGGCCACGAATGCTGCAATCTGCTTTCGATTCATCAGGTCTCCTTTCGATTGCAGGACGGTCAACGCGCCGCTGTGGTAAGTCATTGCATAAACGGGAGATAAACGCGCCGCCGCTCCCTTCGCCAAGTCCAGAAGATGCCCGCGACCATCACAGCCGCGATCGCCAGCGACGACATGATGCGGCTCAGACCCAGGCCGCCGTCGGCGGGCGGCTTCGTCAGCGTGTCGCCGAGCGTCGCGCCGAGCGGGCGAGTGAGGACGTACGCGGACCAGAAGAGAACGCTCTTCGGGATCGGCGTCAGGAAGTACGCCGCCGCGACGAGCGCGATCAGCGCGGCGAAGACGAGGGCGCCGCGCTCGAAACCGAGGCCCGTGTCCGTGGCCATGAAGTCGCCGAGCGCGGTGCCGAGGGTGTTGGAGACGAGGATGGTCAGCCAGTAGAACGTCTCGTTCTTCCGCGACGTGATGTTCTCGAACTCGATACGACCCGTCGCGAAGTGCCAGATCGCCAGGACGATGAGAACGCCGGCGAAGAGGATGATCGACGACTTGACATATCCGAGTCCGAGGGTGCGGTCGAAGTAGTCGGACGCCGTCGTGCCGACGGTCGTCGTCGCCACGACGACGGCCCAGTACAACGCCGCGTGGTAGTGCCGCGCGCGGACCTGCGCGGTCAGGACCACGATAAAAAAGGCGAGATAGATCAGCGTGCTGACCGCGTAGCCGAGCTTCAACGTCATCGACAACGCGTCGCCGCCGGTCTCGCCCAGCGTGGTCGCAAGGATTTTGATGATCCAGAACCCGAGGGTGACCTCGGGGACTTTGCTTGTCAGTCCATCTTCACGGGCCAATGGCTGAATCCCCCGCGCGGCGGAGAGCAACAGGCGATCCAAAATTCATGAACGGGAGATAAATCGAATCAGTCGATCCGCTGCCGCCACCCCGTCGACAGGAACAGCGTCGACAGGTTCCGCAGCACGCCGTACGCGTAGGCGCGGTCGTCCGCCGTCGTCACCACGTCCATGATGCGGTAGACGCCGGCGGCGTCGGCGGGCATCAGCTCGCGCACGACCTGCAGCGCGCCGCTGTCGACGTTCAATCGATAGAGCTTCGCCGGCAGCTCCGACTCGCCGTAGACGAAGAGCGCGCCGTCGTCCGACCAGGCGATCGGGCGGTATGGGCCGCCCTGCAGCGGCACGTTCTTCGCCGAGCCGCTGCCGTCCGCGTTCATGATCACGATCGCGCCCGCGTCGCTGACCGCCGCGAGGCGCTTGCCGTCGCGCGAGGCGGGGCGCGACGCCTGCGCCAGGCGGACGTCGGGCGGCCCGAGCGGCTCCGGCGCGCCGCCGCGGACGTCCTGCCGGTAGAGGCGCATCGCCGACTTCGCCGTGCGGCCGTTGAACACGATCGACTGCCCGTCGGGGAGCCACGAGGCGAACTCGTAGTCGCTGATGTCGCCGCGCTCGAGGACGCGCGTCTGCCCCGCGCCGAGCGGCACGATCTGCAGCCGCGCAGGCGTGCCGGGGACGATGACGAGCGCCGCGGCGCCGTCGGGCGAGAGCGAGACGCCGTAGCCGTCGCCGAGGCGCACGGCCGGACCGCCGTCCATCGGGCGCACGTAGGCGGAGTAGCGGCTGCCGCCGGCCTCGCCGAACTCGCTCATCAATAGAAGATGCCCGTCCGGCGAGATGTCCGACGCGCCGGAGCCGTCGAACCACGAGAGGTCGCGCTCGTGCACGCTGCCGGGCGCGCGGGCCATGATCCCCTCGCGGTAGTCGTCGCGGCTGAGGAGGAGGTCGCCGTTCGGCGCGATGTCGTGCAGCTTCACGTTGCCATCGAGGCGCGCCACGAGGCGCACGCTCCCGCGCGGCGTGGCGCTGCGGATCTCCGTCGAGCCGCGGCTGTTCGAGGCGAAGACGATGCGGCCGCCGGGCGACCACGCCAGCCCTTTCGCGTTCGTCCAGTCGCCGATCTTGCGCGCGTTGCCGGCGTCGTCGACGACGACGAGCGCGAAGGCCTTGCCGAGGCGCGCCTCGCGGAGGCGGAAGGCGAGCTGTTTGCCGTCCGGCGAGACGCGCAGGTCGCGGATGCGCGTCGGGCAGCGATAGATGACGCGGCCGAGCGGATACTCGATTTGATAGCGCCCGTCGGGCAGGCGCCGCGCCGCGGCGAGCCGGCTGCCGTCGGCGGAGTAGTCGGCGGCGACGACGTCGGTGGCGAGCTCGCGCGGCGCTCCGCCGGCGAGCGGCGCGATGGCGAGCGTGCCGCCGATCTCCGCCGGCTTGACGAGGAGGGCGAGGTCGCCGCCGCGGCTGACGTCGAGGAGCTCGCGCGTCGAGATGCCGAGGTCGCGCGCCTCGACCGCGCCGGCGCGCGCGGCGTAGAGCTTGTACGGCGCCCCCTCCCACGACGCGGAGTAGACGATGCCGCCGTCCGGCGCGAAGCGCGCCGCCGAGATGTCGCCGCGGCGGAAGGTCAGCTGCTCGTACGCGGGCGGCTCGTCGCCCTGCAGGTGGCTCCACAGCAGCGCGCCGCCCGCCGCGGCGGCGACGACGAGCGCGCCGGCGGCGAGCCAGCGCCGCACGCGCCGCGAGCGCTTGCGGAAGACGTTGAGGAACGGCAGGGTGAGGCTCTCCGTCGAGCTACCGAGGGCCTCGAGGGCGAAGGCGAGATCGTGCGCGCTCTGGAAGCGGTCCTGCGGGCGCTTTTCCAGGCAGCGCTGGATGATGAGGTCGAGCCCCGGCATGACGGCGACGCCGAGCTCGCGCAGGTCCTCGGGGTCGTCGCGCAGCACGGCGCTCAGCGTCTCCATCGCCGATCCGGCCTCGAACGCGCGCCGGCCGCTGAGCATCTCGTAGAGGATGCCGCCGAAGGCGAAGATGTCGGCGCGCGCGTCGAGCTCCTCGCCGCGCAGCTGCTCCGGCGCGATGTAGCCGACGGTGCCCATGACCATGCCGGGGCGCGTGGTGCCGATGAGCGTCGGCGACTCGTCGTCGAGGCCGAGGACGTCGTTGGCCGGGTTCATCTTGGCGAGACCGAAGTCGAGGATCTTCACGCCGTCCCCGCGCGTCAGAAAGATGTTCTCCGGCTTGAGGTCGCGGTGGATGATGCCGCGGTCGTGCGCGGCGGCCATGCCGTGCGCGATCTGCGTGGCGAAGCGGATGGCCTTGCGCTGCGGGAGCGCGCCGCCGCCGCGCAGGCGCTCGCGCAAGGTCTCGCCTTCGAGGAGCTCGAGGACGATGTAGAAGGACTCGCCGTGCGTGCCGAAGTCGTAGACGGTGACGAGGTTCGGATGGTTGAGGAGGCCGAGGGCGCGCGCCTCCTGCTGGAAGCGGGCCACGACCTGCTGGGCGCTGCTCTCGGGGACGGGCGGGAGGAACTTGATGGCGACGTCGCGGGCGAGCTGCGCGTCGCGGGCGCGATAGACCTGTCCCATGCCTCCCGCGCCGACGAACGAGACGATCTCGTAGCGGCCGACCTTGTCGCCTGGCTGCAGGTTCATGAAGCTTTGGGTGAATTGTAAGGGCCGCCCGTCATTTCGGCGGCTGCTGCTTCGACTCGGCGGCCAGACGCTCCAGCATCCGCCGGAGCTTGACGGCCTTGCGCATGACCCAGATCCGGTAGCCGGTCCAGGCGGCGATCAGCACGTAGGAGACGGCGAGGAAGACGATGGTGTCGCCGGACATGGTGTAAGTCTATCGTCATCCCGAGCAGGCGAAGAGGGAGGCCACGGAAACTCAGAACGAAGAATGCGAATGCAGAATGAAGAAAGCTTTTCCTGTTTCTCGATTCTGCATTCGCATTCGGGCGGCGGCCCATGACGTGATTCGCGCTTCACGAGATCTTCACATTTCTCCGTACCATGGCACGATGCGCCGCGTCCTCGTCGTCGACGACGATCCGAAAGTCTGCGAGACGCTCGACCGCTATCTCGCCCACGCCGGCTTCGCCACGGCGTCGGCGCTCGACGGGCGGCGCGCGCTCGACGCGGTGCGCGCGTTCGCGCCCGACCTCATCGTCCTCGACGTGATGCTGCCGGAGCTCGACGGCCTGGCGCTCTGCCGGGAGATCCGCGCGGCGTCGAACGTGCCGATCATCTTCCTCACGGCCCGCTCGACCGAGCGCGACAAGCTCGCCGGCCTGGCCCTCGGCGCCGACGACTATCTGACCAAGCCGTTCAGCCCGCGCGAGCTCGTGGCGCGCGTGCAGGCGGTGCTGCGCCGCGCCGCGGCCGGCGAGGCCGCGCCGCGCGTCGTCGCCGGCGCCATCGCCATCGATCCGGAGCGCTGCGAGGTCACGGTCTCGGGTTCGAACGTGCAGCTCACCGCCACCGAATACCGCCTCCTCCTGGCCATGGCCCGCGCGCCGGGCCGCGTCTTCCGCCGCGACGAGCTGGCCCGCCTCGCCATCGGCGAGCACTTCGAGGGCTTCGACCGCACCATCGACGCGCACATCAAGAACCTCCGCAAGAAGCTCGGCTGCGACCCGATCGCGACCGTCTTCGGCATCGGATACAAGCTTGTCGCTTAACCTCAGATTGATGGCCATGGTCGTGGCGCTGCTGGCGCTGACGATCGGCGGCATCGCCGTCTTCTCGACGCGCGTGGTGCACGAGGAGATCCGCAAGTTCGAGGTCGACGTGCGCGCGCCGGCGAGCTCGCCCGCGCAGACGCTGCGGCGCTACTACGCCGCGCATCGCTCGTGGGCCGGCGTCGCGCCGGCGCTCGCCGCGGTCGCGCGCTCGCTGCACGGCGAGGGCGCCTTGTTCGATGCGCGGCGCCGCCTCGTCGCCGCGACGATGCGCGGCGCGCGCATGGAGCCGGACGGCGCGCTGATCGTCGTCGGCGCCGGCACGAAGAAGATGGTGCGCGGCCCGCAGGTCCTCCGCGACGACGCCGGCAACGCGATCGGCTACCTCTTCCTCCTGCCGCACGACGAGCCGCTGCCGCGCGGCTCGCTCGACCGCGCGTTCGTCTGGATCTTCTCCGTGGCGGCGTTCGCCGGCATCGCGCTGGCGATCGCCATCGCGCGCTGGATCACGGTGCCGGTCGAGCGCCTCACCGAGGCCACGCGGCGGATGGAGCGCGGCGACCTCTCGGTGCGCGTCGAGCCGGGCGGCGGCCCGGAGCTGGCCGCGCTCGCGCACGGCTTCAACGCCATGGCCGCGGCGCTCGACCGCAACGAGGAGCAGCGCCGGCGGATGGTCAGCGACGTCGCGCACGAGCTGCGCGCGCCGCTGACGAACATCCGCTGCGAGCTGGAGTCGATGCAGGACGGCCTGAGCGCGGGGAACGTCGCCTCGCTGCACGAGGAGGTCATGCACCTCGCCCGTCTCGTCGACGACCTGCAGGACCTGTCGCTCGCCGAGGCCGGCGCGCTCGACATCGCGCCGCAGCCGGTCAACGTGGCCGCGCTCGTGCGCCGCCTGAACGTCGCCGGTGACGGTCCCGACGATCTGACGGTGCTCGCCGATCCGACCCGCACGGTGCAAATCCTCACGAACCTGCTGACGAACGCGCAGCGCTACTCCGACGACGTACGCGTGCGCTGGCGCCGCGACGGCGACGTCGCGCAAATCGACGTGATCGACCGCGGCCCCGGCATCGCCCCCGCCCACCTCCCGCACGTGTTCGACCGTTTCTACCGCGTCGATGCGTCGCGCGCGAGGAACACCGGCGGCGCCGGCTTGGGCCTCGCGATCGTCAAGCAGCTCGTGCTCGCGCAGGGCGGGCGGGTGTGGGCGGAGAGCACGTTGGGCGAGGGGGCGACGTTTTCGTTCACGCTGCCCATACCGTCATCCTGAGCCGCAAAGACGGCGAAGGATCTCCAAATACGATAATCGTGGGTAATGACGTACCCGCATCAACGAGCGCTCTGGCGCTCAGATGGAGAGCGCACGCAGTTCGCGGTCTACATCATGTCCAACAACTCCATGACGCTTTACACCGGCGTCACGAATGACCTGTTGCGGCGCGTGCAAGAACACAAGACGGGTCAAGGCGGCCAGTTCACGTCGCGATATCACTTCGATCGTTGCGTCTATTACGAGCTGTTTGATCTGATCACTGAAGCGATTGAACGCGAGAAGATCATCAAGGGCTGGACTCGCGCGAAGAAGATCGCACTGATCAAATCGGTCAATCCGCAGTGGCGAGACCTCACGATTGACGTAGTTTGAGTTCCTTCGCCGTCTTCGCGGCTCAGGATGACGAGGGCTTCATCACCCCTTCACAACTCCTCCCTATCTTCTGCGGCGGAGGAAATCGAGATGATCCAACTTCTTTTGAGCATCGTGCTATCGCTGCAGTCCATTGCCGACCGCGCGGCGGCGGACGGCAAGTTCTCCGGCGTCGTCGTGCTGGCGAAGGACGGGCAGCCGGTGCTCGAGCGCGCGTACGGATTCGCGGACCCGGCAAAGGCGGTCAAGAACCGCGTCGACACGAAGTTCAACCTCGGCTCGATCAACAAAGTCTTCACGCAGGTCGCCATCGCGCAGCTCGCCGAGGCGGGGAAGCTCCAGCTCGGCGACACGGTGCGCAAGCACCTCCCCGACTATCCCTCGCCCGTCGCCGACAAGATCACCATCGAGCAGCTCGTCGAGTTTCGCTCCGGCCTCGGCGACTTCTTCGGTCCCGAGTTCCTGGCCGCGCCGCCGGCGAAGCTCCGCAAGCTTTCCGACTACCTGCCGCTCTTCGTCAACAAGCCGCTGCTCTTCGAGCCCGGCACCGAGCAGCGCTACTCGAACGCCGGCTACATCGTCCTCGGCCTGATCGTCGAGCGCGTCAGCGGGCAGTCGTATTACGACTACGTCCGCGAGCACATCTTCACGCCGGCCGGCATGAAGGACACCGACTCGTACCAGATCGACGAGAAGGTCGCGAACCGCGCCACGCCGGTCACCAAGCGCGGCGAGCTCCAGATGCCCGGCCGCGGCAGCTCCGCGGGCGGCGGCTACTCGACCGCGCACGACCTGCTGCGCTTTTCGAAGGCGCTCTCGGAGAACAAGCTCCTCCCGCCGAAGTGGACCGACTGGGTCTTTCACGGCCCCGAGCACAACCTCGGCGTGGCCGGCGGCGCGCCCGGCATCAACGCCACGCTGCTGATCGAGCCGCCGTACACGCTCGTCGTCCTCGCGAACCAGGACCCGCCCGCGGCCGAGGAGATCGCGCGCGCCGCGCGGCCGCTCCTCGGCGTCAAACGGCCGCAGCAGCGCGTCTCCGCGCGCGACGAGGAGCCGGACGAGGTCCTCATCCGCGGCCCGGTCGACCTGCCGTTCACGCTGCAGCAGCACGTCCCGGTCATCGAGGCGACGATCAACGGCAAGGGACCGTTCCGCTTCGCAGTCGACACCGGCTTCGGCGGCATGGTCGAGGTGAATCCGAAGATCGCCGCGCAACTCGACATGCCGGTCGTCGGCGAAGTGATGACAGGCGATCCGAGCGGCCGCGATCCGAAGCGCGTGCCGCTGCACCGCGCCGAATCGCTCGACATCGGCGCGCTGCACTTCGGCGGCGTCAGCGTCGGCGAGAACGCGCGCACGGTCCTCGGCGACGTCGACGGCATCCTCGGCCTGAGCCTCTTCCGCGGCTTTCTCGTGACCTTCGACTACCCGAAGAGCCGCCTGTCGATCGGCACCGGCAAGCTGTCGGACGACGACGTGCCGTACGCGATCGACCACGGCGTCCCGGCGATCGACATCAGCGTCAACGGCAAGAGCGAGCGCGTAGACCTCGACAACGGCAGCCCCGCGCTGGTGACGCTGCCGCTGAGCGCGGCGAAGTCGCTGCCGCTGGCCGAGGAGCCGCGCGTGGTCGGGCACGGCCGCACGGCGGGCGGCGACTTCGACGTCTACGCCGCGCCGCTGAACGGCGAGGTGCGCGTCGGCTCGATCGTCCTCACGAACCCGCGGCTCGACTTCGTCGACGTCTTCCCCATCGGCAACGTCGGCTATCGCTTCTTCAAGGACCTGGCCGTCACTTTCGATCCGGCATCGCGGCGCGTGCGGTTTGTGAAGTGATCCAGCGATCGACGTTCTCCTCGAGCACGCCCAGCGGCACCGCGCCGCTGCCGAGGACGACGTCGTGGAACTCGCGGACGTCGAAGCGCGTGCCGAGGGCCTTCTCGGCACGCGCGCGGAGCTCCTTGATCTTCAGCTCGCCGAGCTTGTACGCGAGTGCCTGGCCGGGCCAGGAGATGTAGCGGTCGACCTCCGTCTCCACCTCGTGCAGCGGCAGCGCCGTGCGCGTGGCCATGTAGTCGATGGCCTGCTGGCGCGTCCAGCCCTTGGCGTGGATTCCGGTGTCGACCACGAGGCGGCAGGCGCGCCACATCTCGTACGTGAGGCGGCCGAAGTTGCTGTATGGATCGGTGTAGAAGCCGGCCTCGAGGCCGAGCCATTCGGAGTACAAGCCCCAACCTTCGCCGAAGGCGGAGTTGTACGAGAAGCGGCGGAAGTTCGGCAGATCGCCGAGCTCGCGGCTGAGCGAGATCTGCAGGTGATGGCCGGGCACCGACTCGTGCAGCGTCAGCGCCTCGAGGTTGTAGAGCGGCCGGCTCTGCAACTGATACGTGTTGACCCAGTAAATGCCGGGCTGCGTGCTGCCGTACGCCGCGCCGACGTAGCGGCCGCTCGTGTACTTAGGGGCGATGTCGGGCGGCACTGGCTGCACCGTGTACGGCAGCCGCGGCAGCGTCTTGAAGAGCGACGGCAGCTTGCCGTCCATGCGCTTGCAGATCCACGCCGCGCGCTCGAGCAACTCGTCGGGCGTCTTCGCATAAAACCGTGGATCTGTACGGAGGAACTGCAGGAACGCCGGCAAGTCGCCGGTGAAGCCGGTGCTTTTGATGACAGCCTGCATCTCGCCGCCGATGCGCTCGACCTCGCGCAGGCCGATCTCGTGAACCTGCTCGGGCGTGAGGTCGAGCGTCGTGAACTCGCGGATCTTCATCTGGTAGTACGCCTTGCCGTTTGGCAGCGCCGACGCGGCCAGCGTCGTGCGCGCGTTCGGCAGGTACTCCTTGACAAAGAAGTCGAGGAGATCGCGGTAGCCGGCGACGCCGCCGTCCATCACCGCCGCGCGCCCCTCGGTTCGCAAGCGCTCGCGATCCGATTCCGGCACTGACGCCGGGAACTTCTCGAACGGCTTCCAGAAGACGCTCTTCTCCGGCGCGTCGACGACGTGCGCCGACATCGTGTGCTCGTAGCCGTCGAGCGTCGCCCGCGGCACGGTGAAGCCGCGGGCGATGCCCATGCGCATCAACGCGATCTCCTCATGCACGAGGCGCGGCCACTGCCTGAGCCGGCTGATGTAGTTCTCGTAGTCCTTGGTCGTCTCGAGCGGCACTTCCTCGGCCAGGCGCGAGAAGCCGGTGTGGAAGCCGGAGTCGGCGTTGAACGGCATCTGGTAGTCGCCGAGCTCGTACGACTCGACGGCGTTCTCGAGCTGGCGGCGGAAGATGTCGGCATTCACGACCTCGGCTGGCGGGAGCTTCGCGCGGTCGATGGCGTCGAGCTCCGCGAGCGCCGCCTTCGCCTGCGCGTGGCGCCGCGCGAGGTCCGCGGGCGTCATCGAGCCGAGGCGGTCGTCGTACTCGTGACGGCCGACCGAGGTGGCGAACATCGGGCTCTCGCGGAGCCGCGTCTCCCATGTTTTGTCGAAGAGGGCGTGCAGGCGCGCGACTTCGTCGGCGGCGAAGAGCGAGGGGGCGAACGCGAAGAGGAGGACGAGGAAGCGGTTCATGGGAGGCCAAGCTTAGCAGCCTGGCCTCCCGACAGAGCGCCGGGACGGCGCTCGGCCAGCCGTCGAGACGACGGCGTTCCTCAGAAGCCGTGTTTCTTCAACAGCGCGGCCATCTCCTGGGCGAACTGCGCCATCCGGTCGGAGAGCTGGAAGTGCGCCGGCTCGCGCACGCCCGGTCCGAAGTGTGCCGGCTCCTGCACGCCCGGCTGGTGTACCGGCTCGCGCACGCCGGTCACGAAATGCGCGGGCTCGCGCACGCCCGGCGCGAGCTGCGCGAGATGCGCGGGCTCGGGGATGCCGGGGCCGATCAGGCCGCGGCGGGCCTGCCGCGCGGCGCTGACGCGCTCGATCAGGCGCAGCTCGGGATAGACCTCGTCGATCGCGGCGATCGTGACCGCCTCCTCGCCGCTGATGGCCACGCCGGCGTCGAACCAATGCGCCGGCTCGCGCACGCCCGGCGCCAGGCGCGCGGCGGCGGCCGCACCCAGCGTGCCGCCGGTGCCGCCGAGGTGCGCCGGCTCCATGAAGTCGGTGCGCAGGCGGAGCTTGAGCGCCGGATACCAGATCAGATAGAGGTTGTACTTGCCGTTGCCGACGGCGCCGCCGGCGATCGCGTCGGTGCCGACCACGCCGGCGATTTTCTCGAACAGCGTGCCCTTCAGTCCTTCCGCACCGACGGTCGTCGACTTGATCTTTCCCTTGTCGACCTCCACCTCCACCGGCAGCGTCGTCGTGACGACGAAACCGATCTGGCGCGACACGTCGTCGAACGTCGCGTCGATCTTCGTCTGGTACTTCTCCCGGATCAGTTTGTAGATCGCGACGAGGCTGTCGTGCAGCGCCACGACCATGGGATGGGCGGGCTCCATGTGACTTTTATCGATTGCCATAGTGACTCTCCTCCAGGTGTCGTTTGAAGTCTCCGTACGGGATCGGCGTCGACAGGACGCCGAACCAGGCGGGTTGTGAGGATTCGTTGTCGAACATCGTGGCCAGGCCGCGATACGGCGCCGGCCGGCTGGTGCGGAAGGGCAGGCGCTCCGGCGGCACGGCGGCCGGGCGCTGCTGGCCGGCGTTCTTGCACGCTTCGTCGAGCGCGTCGAGCACCGCCTGTCCGCCGTCGTGCAGCGCGGCGCTGCCGTCGTCGACGCGCTCGCGCAGCCGCCGGGCGAACGCGCGGATGGCCACCTGATCGTGGGGATCGCATCCGGCCACGAAGTCGTAGATCGCGCAGAGGCACTCGTACGTGTCGAGGTTCGTCTGCTTGATGAAGTTCCGCACCGACGCGCGCAGCGCCTGCGTCAGCGCCGCGGGGTAGAAGCGGCGCAGCAGCTGGAAGCAGAAGTCGACCTGCATGTTGAAGTAGTGCAGCCCGAAGTCGCTGAAGTTGCGGTCGAAGAAGGCGTAGTTGGCGATCTGGTGGAAGGCCTCGCAGTGCGGATCGCTCAGGCGGTAGTCGAAGCCGAAGTAGTTGCCGAGCAGCCGCCCCTCCGGCACGAGCTTCGACTCCAAGCCCGTCCCCGCGTAGGCCTCGGCGCGGCAGAAGTTGAAGGGATTGTCGATGTGCCGCTCGATGAAGCGGAGGTTGACGAGGATGTCGTCGAGCACCGTGTCGGGCTCAAACATGAGGATGTTGAAGGCGACGTGGACGTCGAAGTCGTTGAGGATGCGCAGCGCGTTCAGGATCTCGTCGATGTGGGACTTGCGGTTGAGGTGGTCGAGGGCGCGCTGCGAGGCGTTCTCGACGCCGAGGAAGACGCGGAAGAGGCCGAGGTCGTCGAGGACGCGGATGGAGTCGGCGTTGATGCTGTCGGGGCGCGCCTTCACGGCGATGGCGATGTCGCGGATCCCCTCGCGCCACAGCCCGTCGCGCAGCGCCTCGAAGCGGCGCAACGCCTTCTCGGGATTCGGCAGGAAGAAGTTGTCGTCCTGGAAGTTGAAGATGCGCACGCCGTGGTCGAAGTAGAGCTCCTTCATCTCCGCGACGATGTTCTCGACGCTGCGGATGCGGAACTTTCGCCCGCCGCCGCGCTCGTACCAGGCGTTGATGCTGCAGAAGGCGCAGTTGCGCCAGCAGCCGCGCGAGCTGAGGATGCTGGCGATCGGCTTGCCGTAGTACTCGTGGAACGTGGTCCGCTTCGGGAACGGCAGGGCGTCGAGGTTCTCCGGATTTCCCTTCGACGGATTCGTGACGATGGAACCGTCGGCGGCGCGGTAGCAGAGGCCGGCGATGCCGGCAACGCCGTCGAGGTTCGCGGCGAGCGCGCAGATGAGCTCTTCACCTTCGCCGAGGCCGATGGAGTCGAAGGCGGGGAAGTCGCGCAGGATCCGCTCGGCGTTGAACGAGGCGAAGTGGCCGCCGGCGAGGATGTGCCCGCGAAAGCCGGCCTCGCGCAGCGCCTCGGCGAGGCGGCAGAACTCGCGCGCCCGGCCGGTGAAGACCATCGACAGCCCGGCGATGGCGGCGCCGCAGGCGACGATCTGCGCGGCGGCGCGGCCGACGTCCTCGTCGGAATTGAAGGCCACGATGTCGACCTCGTGCCCGTCGCGCTCGAGGGCCGAGGCCATGTAGCGCAACCCGAGGTTTTCTTCCAGCTCGGCTCCGACTAATGAGATTTTCATCGCGCGAACTCCTGTTTTCCGTTCGACCGGAAATACCGCGAGACGTCGCGATGCGCTGTGATGGGAGCCCGGCGCCGCTGGAACGGCAGTCACACGGCCGTGTGCGGGCGCGGTATAGTCGGCGCCGAAGGGGGCTTACCAATGCGTTCAAAAATGGCTGCCGCGCTGTCCCTCGCGATCGCGATCCCGGCGCTCGCGCTGACGCTCGCCGGCGTCAACCTCGAAGACCACGCCACCGTCGCCGGGCAGACGCTCGTCCTCAACGGCGCCGGGCTCCGCAAGAAGCTGTTCATCAAGGTGTACGTCGGCGGACTGTATCTCCCGGCGAAGCAGTCGAACGCCGCCGCGGTGCTGGCCGCCGACACGCCGCGCCGGATGGTGATGCACTTCCTCTACAGCGTCAGCAAGGACCAGATGTGCGACGCGTGGAACGAGGGGCTCGAGAACAACTCGAAGAATGCCTCGGCCGAGGTGAAGGGAGCGTTCAAGACGCTCTGCAACCTGATGGAGCCGATCCCGAAGGGCAACCGCCTCGTGCTGACCTACGTGCCGGGCACCGGGACGACGGTCGAGGTGAACGGGAAGAACAAGGGGACGCTGCCCGGCAAGGCGACGTCCGACGCGATCCTGGCGACGTGGATCGGACCCGATCCCGGGCCGGGGCAGGACTTCAAGAAGAGCGTTCTCGGACAATAGTGAAGCGATCCCGCAACGTCATGCTGAGGCGCGAAGACGCCGAAGCATCTCAAAAGGCGACAGTGTCGCATCCGGAGATCCTTCGCCGTCTACGCGGCTCAGGATGACGTTGTTGAGAATTCGCGATGCTCGTGAGTCCGACGCGGCCGAGCTTGCCGGGCTGACGACGGAGCTCGGCTATCCGTCGACGGCGGACGACATCGCGCGGCGGTTTCCGTTCGTCCGCTCCGGTCCCGAGCAGCGGCTTCTCGTCGCCGTCGACGATGACGATCGCGCCCTCGCCTGGATGCACGTCATCGTCAACCGGACGCTCGAGAACGACCCGTACGCGCAGATCGTCGGGCTGGTCGTGACGGCGTCGGCGCGCGGCGCGGGCATCGGCTCGCGGCTCCTCGAGGAAGCGGAACGGTGGGCGCGGGAGCTGGGCGTCGAGAGCGTGCGCGTGCGCTCGAACGTCGTGCGCGAGCGGACGCACGAGTTCTACCGGCGCGCGGGGTACGAGCTCGCCAAGACGTCGTATCTCTTCGTCAAGCGGCTTTAGTGCCGTGTATCAGGGAAATCGAGCGCGCCGCTGCAAGCAGCCTTCGGTTGACGGCGGCGAGGCGGCATCTGCTTCGTTGCCGCTCCTCAGCGATGTCCCGCATCGCCTGCGTCGCGG
>Ga0070717_10000179_pt1 | contig 47053 bp, 47 predicted proteins | sample LARL113metaG_FD_71366 | JGI IMG/M metagenome (GOLD analysis project Ga0070717, IMG submission 71366) | Corn, switchgrass and miscanthus rhizosphere microbial communities from Kellogg Biological Station, Michigan, USA - LAR L11-3 metaG | ecosystem: Host-associated > Plants > Roots > Rhizosphere ...
GCCCGAGACAAGGTGATGGCCGACGAGGTGAAGTCGCTCACCAAGCTCGGCATTCCGAAGGCGATGGCCTACCAGATGATCGCGAGCCGGTTCCACCAGAAGGTGGGCAACCAGGAGGAGGCCGAGCCCGACCCGTTCGAGGGCAATCCGACCACCTCCTGGGAAGAGATCAGCTAGCCGCGCCGAGAGCGTGAATCGCGCCGAGCGGCTCGCCCGCCTGCTGCGCGTGCTCGCCGCGATCATCGCGGAGCCGGGCCTCAACCCTCTCGAGCTGGCCGACCGCGCCGGCGTCTCCGAGCGCACGCTGCGGCGCGACCTTGCCGAGCTTCGCGACCTCGGCTACGACGTCGCCTACACCAGCGGCTACGAGGTGCAGGAGAAGCTCAACCTCGAGGGCCGCTCCAAGGGCAAGCCTCGGCGTCGGGGCGACGACGCCCTCCTCCACGCCGTGGCACAGGCCGTCGAGTCCGCCGGCCTCTGGCGCGACACCGAGCGAGTGGCCGTCCCGGCGCCTAAGCGCGCCAGGCCGCGCAAGACCGGGTCCGCGCCCATCGTCCTGATCCCCTCCGGCGACCGGGACGCGGACTTCATCTACGCCACCGGGTTTGCCGTCGAGAACGGGCTCTACATCCGTTTCGGCGAGGGCGACGACGTCCTGGCCGTCAGCCCCCTCGAGATCGACCGCGCCCGCATGCAGGCGCACGTCAAGACGATCGTCGAGGACCGCGAGGCCTACGCGCACAAGGCGTGGGCGAAAGCGGCCCTGCCGCTGTTGCGCGATCGCGGCGTCAACGAAATTCGCGTCGCGCCCAACCTTCGCGTCGCCTACCTCGAAGACCTGCTCGCGCTCGGCCTCGACGTCGTGGTCGACCGCGAGCTGTTCGTCGCCCAGCGGCGACATAAATCAAAGGACGAGGCCCAGGCGATACGAGACGCACAGCAGGCGGCGGAGTCGGCCGTCGTCGAGGTTGTGCGCGAGCTGGCCGGCGCCGACATAAGAGAAGGAATGCTGTGGACGGACGGCGAGCCGCTGACGTCGGAGCACCTCTACGCGACCGCGCAGCTCAGCCTCGGACGGCGTGGCTTCACCTGCCCCGACATGATCATCGCGGGATCGCCAAACAACGCGCTGCCTCACTACCGCGGCGAGGGGCAGATCAAGGCCAACGTGCCGGTGATCATCGACATCTTTCCGACCAGCCGGCGGACGCACTACAACGGGGACCTCACGCGGACGGTCGTCGTGGGCGAGATCGGCGATGAGTTTCGCCGCATGCACGCCGCGGTGCTGCAGGCGCTCGATGCGGGCATAGAGACGATCACGGCCGGCGTCCGCGGCAAGGACCCGCACATTGCAGTATGCGAGGTGCTCGTCGATCGCGGTTACGGCACCACCAGCAAGGGCTTCGAAGGACCCGATGGCCTGGCGCGGATGAACCACGGCACGGGCCACGGCGTCGGCCTCGACGTCCACGAGGAGCCCGCGATGCGGGAGACGACCGACTATCCGCTCGAGGAAGGCGATGTCGTGACGGTGGAGCCGGGGCTCTACCTGCTCGGCCTCGGCGGGGTTCGCATCGAGGACACCGGGATGGTGACCAGCCATGGATTCGAGAACTTCACGAGCCTGACGCGCAGCCTCGACCCGCGCGACTACCTGTAAAAGAGCGGTTTACGATAGCCGCGGGGATTTCCGTGGCTGACGACGACGATCTGGACCGCCAGGCCGAGAAGGAGACGCTGGGCCAGCGCATCAAGCGCATCCGCCAGCAGCGGGGCATGAGCCTGGCCAAGGTGGTGCGGGACGACTTCAGCCGCGCATTCCTCAACCAGGTCGAGCTCGGCAAGGCGCGACCATCGATCCGGGTTCTGCGCATCATCGCTGACCGGCTCGGCACGGAGGTCGAGTACCTGCTCGAAGGGCAGGAGGCCGGGATCGAGAGAGAGCTCGCACTGGAAAGGGGGCGCGTGCTCGTGGCTCGAGGAGAGCCGCGCAAAGCGTTGCTCGCGCTCAAGCCCGCCGTCTCGTCCTACGACTGGCCGCTCGGCTCGGACGCGCGCGTCTGCCAAGCTCAGTGCCTGATCGCGCTCGGGCGCAAGGAGGAAGCGGCCGCCATCCTCGAGCAGGAAAGAAAGCTGATCGAGCTGCATGCGGACAGCTTCCGCCTCCAGCGCTTGCGCGTCGTCGAGCGCGGCGGCCAGTTTCATTTCGAGGGCGACCCCATTGCGGCGCACCTCCACCTCGCGGACCGGGCGACGCGCAAGGGCGCCAACTACGACGAGCTCGAGCACTACCGCGCCGCGCGGGTGTTGCTGGAGGCTACAAGCCCGAAGGGAACGTAAAGCTCGGCGGTGGGGTGACCGCGGGCGGGGTGATCTCGATCGTGATCACTTCGTGCGACTTGAGCACGATCGCGCTCGGGTCACCCGTTTGCACCTGGGGGCCTTTGCCGTCGCCGAGGTCGACGTAGGTGACGACCTTGTCCTCTGGGCCGATGGTGATGCTGGCGACGTGCGTCGCATCGAGCTTGCGCGGCCCCTGCCCGTTGGCCTGGCTCCACGAGTTCCACACCGCGAAGAACTGACCGAGCGTGTACGTGTTGCTGGCCGGCGACTCGATGTGGATGACGTTGGGGCTCGCCTGGTGGACGTGGAGCCAGTAGTAGCAGGTCACGTTACCGGTGGAGTCGGTGTCGATCCCGGTGTTGGCGGGCAGGTCGGTGACGACTCCCTTGTAGATGATCTGGAGCGCGGCGTGGTAGTGGATCTGCGTGTGCTCGAGGTGGTCGCAGGGGATGCCGGCGACCGTCGGCGTCGTGGTCGGCTGGGGGCGACCGAGATAGATGATCCAGACGACCATCCCGATCGCCAGCACGGCCAGGATCGACCCGACCACGATCGGCAGAATCGGGACGCCCGAGCCGCTCTTGGGCCGGATCGCCCTGCGGGCGTTCTTACCTTTGCGTGAGCCAGCACCAGCTTGGGCTCGGGATTTGGGGGCCATCGAACGCTTGGTAGAATACCGAAGACCCTTTCTGGCCTCGGCCGAAAGCACGCGCTTTTGTTGGACCGGGGCCTGAAACCCAAAGGAAGGAGGTTCCCGTGAGGGATTACGAAGTTCTGTACATCGTCCGCGCCGACCTTGACGACGAAAAGGTCCAGGACGCGGTCAAGCGGGTCAACACGCTGATCCAGAGGTCCGGCGGCACCCCCGAACGCACCAACCTCTGGGGCAAGCGCAAGCTTGCCTATGAGGTCAAGCACCAGAAGGAGGGCTCGTACGTCCTCCAGGACTTCCAGCTCGACCCCAATCGCGTCCCGGAGCTCGAGGCGAGCCTGAAGATCACAGAGGAAGTTTTGCGCCACCTGATCGTGCGCAAGCCGGAGAAAGCAGCTCCCGTGACCGCGGTGGCGCCGCCGCCGCCGGAGGTCGTGCTGGAGCCGATCGCAGCGGAGGTGGCGGAGGTGCCGGAGGCGGCCGGACGCGAGCGCCCGGCGGATGAGGAGGAGGCCTAGATGTCGAACTTGAACAAAGCGTTGCTGATCGGCCGTCTGACCAAAGACCCCGAGATGCGCTACACGCCCAGTGGCACGGCGGTGACCAACTTCAGCATCGCCACCAACCGATGGTCGACAGGTCCCGACGGCGAACGCAAAGAGTTCACCGATTACCACAACATCGTCGCCTACAACGCCGGCAAGCGAAACCTGGCCGAGGTCGTCGCGCAGTACACGCGCAAAGGCGCGCTGGTCTTCATCGAGGGCCGCATCCAGACCCGCTCGTGGGAGGGCCAGGACGGACAGAAGCGCCGGACCACGGAGATCATCGCCAACGACGTCCAGTTCCTGGACAGCCGCAGCGGGGGTGGTGGTGGTGCGCCCGCCGACGGCACCTCGCGAGCGCGGACCTCGACCTCCGACGACAACATTCCAGCTCCGGACGACGCGCCGCGCGACGTCGACCCGGACGAGATTCCCTTCTAGGAGTTATTCATGGCAGTTTCCAGACCACCAACCAGAGAGCACGACGGGCCACCACGCCAGGGCGGCGGTCCCGGCGGACCGCGCGGACAGAAGCGCCAGCACCGAAAGGTATGCGCGTTCTGCGCCGAGAAGATCGACTACATCGACTACAAGGAGATCTCTCGGCTGCGCAGGTTTGTCAGCGACCGGGGCAAGATCCTGCCCCGCCGCGTGACCGGGACGTGCGCCCGGCACCAGCGGCCGCTGACCACCGCGCTGGAACGCGCGCGCGCGATCGCGCTGCTTCCGTACACAACGGAGCAGCATTAGGTCAAAATCTCCCTCGCCGCCTAAGCCCCTTGATGGAGCGCGCCCTATGACCTTCTCCACCCAGCTGCGGATCCCCGGACCGACGCCGCTTCCCGAGCGGGTTGTCCGGAGCATGAACCGGCCGATGATCGACCACCGCGGGCCCGAATTCGCTTCGATCCTGGCCGAGATCACGGTGGGCGCCAAGCGCGTGTTCAAGACCAAGAACGACCTGCTCGTGCTCACCTCGAGCGGCACCGGCGGTCTCGAGTCGGCGGTGGCCAACCTGGTGTCGCCCGGAGATGAGGTCATCGTGGCGCTGTGCGGCAACTTCGGCGAGCGCTTCGCCGCACTGGCGGCGGCTTACGGCGCCGATGTCGTGCGCCTGGAGTTCGAGTGGGGTCAGCCCGTCGACCCGGACGACCTGCGGCTCACCGTCGACCGCCACCCCAGGGCCAAGGTCCTCTTGCTGACGCACAACGAGACGTCGACGGGATTGACCAACCCGCTGCGCGAGCTCGCCCGGGTCGGCCGCGAGTGGGATCGGATCGTCGTCGTCGACGGAGTGAGCTCGATCAGCTCGATCGACATCGAGACCGACGCCTGGGGAATCGACGTCGCGGTCAGCGGCTCGCAGAAGGGGTGGATGGCGCCGCCCGGGCTCGCCCTGGTCAGCGTCAGCGAGCGCGCGTGGGCCCAGCAGGCGATGGCGCGTTCGCCGCGCTTTTACTTCGACTGGAAGGAGGCGCGGACCTGGGCCGAGAAGGGCATGACGCCGTTCACCCCCGCGGTGCCGGTCGCCTTTGCTCTGCAGGAAGGCCTTCGCATGATCGAAGAGGAAGGCCTCGCCAACGTCTACGAGCGCCACGCCCGGCTCGCCCGCGCCACGCAGGCGGGGCTCGAGGCCCTCGGTTTCCAGCTCTACGCGCGCGAGCGTTTCCGCTCCCACACCGTCACCTCCGCGCTTCCGCCGCCAGGGCTCGACGTCAACGCGCTGCGCAAGCTGATCGACAGCAGGTACGGGGTCGTGATCGCGGGTGGCCAGGGCAAGATGACGGGCAAGATGGTCCGCGTCGGCCACCTTGGCGCCGTCGCCGAGGGTGACGTGGTGCAGGTGATCTGGGCGATCGAGCAGGCCCTGGAAGAGCTGGACGTCGCGCCCGCCGACGGTCGCGGCGTCGCCGCCGTCACCGCCTCGATGCAAGGGGTGCCGGCAGCCTCGCGCTAGTGCCCAAGATCCTCGTCGCCGACCCGCTGGCCGAGGACGGCCTGGAACGCCTGCGCAGGGCAGGCGAGGTCACCGTCGTTTCCAAGTTGGCCGAGGCTGAGCTCATCCGGCGGATTCCCGATTTCGACGCGCTGGTCGTGCGCAGCGAGACACACGTCACCGCGCCGATCATCGAGGCAGGGCGCCGCCTGCGAGTGGTCGGTCGCGCAGGTGTTGGCGTCGACAACATCGACGTGCCCGCAGCGACGCGCAGGGGAATCCTCGTCGTCAACGCCCCGCGCGGAAACATCGTGGCCGCGGCGGAGCACACCATGGCGCTTCTGTTCTCGCTCGCGCGGTGGGTGCCGCAGGCCGACGCGTCCGTGAAGCGCGGTGAGTGGACTCGCTCGAAGTTCACCGGCACCGAGATCCGGGGCAAGACCCTCGGCGTCGTGGGTCTGGGCAACGTCGGGTCCGAGGTGGCCAAACGCGCGCACGGGATCGAGATGGACGTCGTCGCCTACGACCCGGTCGTATCGGTCGAGCGTGCGGAGCTGTTCAACGTCGAGCTTGTCTCTCTCGACGAGCTGCTCGAGCGCGCGGACTTCATCTCAGTGCACGTGCCGCTCGTCGACTCGAACCGGAACCTCATCGGCGCGCGCGAGCTGGCGCGGATGAAGCCGACGGCGCGCCTCATCAACACGGCGCGCGGCGGGATCGTCGACGAGGAGGCGCTCGCCGACGCGCTGGAGTCCGGCCGCCTGACCGCCGCCGCCAGCGACGTCTTCGTGGCCGAGCCGCCCGGCGACAACCGGCTCCTCAAGCTGCCCAACTTCGTCGCCACGCCGCACATCGGCGCGTCGACGGCCGAGGCGCAGGTCTCGGTCGCGTTCGACGTTGCAGAAGAGGTGGCTGCGGTTCTGGCCGGGGACCTGCCGCGGTTCGCCGTCAACGCGCCGGCGCTGCCGCCGGAAGAGCTTGCCTACCTCCGGCCGTTCGCAGACCTGACCGAGAGGCTCGCGGCGCTGCAGGCTCAGCTCTTCGGCGGCCGCGTGAGCGTGATCGAGCTCGACTTCGAAGGCGAGCTGGCGGACCACGACGTCAACCTGCTCACGGCGTCAGCGATCAAGGGATGGCTGCAGCCGTTCACCGAAGAGCGGATCAACGCCGTCAACGCGCGGCTCACGGCGAGCAATCGGGGCATCAAGCTCGTCGAGAGGCGCAGCCGCGCACACTCCAGTTACCCGAGCCTCGTCACCGTACGCATCGCCGACCACGACATCGCCGGGACGGTTTTGACGGGTGAGCCGCGTATCGTGCGGATCGACCTGTTTCGTGTCGACCTCGTACCCAACGGCCGCTTCCTCGTCAGCCGGCACGAGGACCGGCCCGGCGTCGTGGGCAAGGTGGGCAGCATCCTGGGCGAGCACGACGTGAACATCGCGAGCATGCAGGTGGGACGCGACGCCCCGCGGGGCAACGCGATGATGATCCTGGCCGTGGACGAGCGGGTCGCGCCCGACGTGCTGCAGCGGCTGAGGGAGGTTGGGGGGATGTCGGATCTGCGTTACGTAGAGCTCGGCGTCGCCAGCGAGTCCGATAGCTGACGTCCGCCCGCTGCCGGGCATCCGCTACTACCTCGCCAGGGCAGGCGACCTGGGCAAGCTCGTCGCACCACCCTTCGACGTCCTGTCCGACGCCGACGTCGAGCACTACCGGGCGCTCTCACCGCACAACGTCGTCCACCTCACCCGGCCCGGGACGGATTACGAGGGTGCGGCCCGGACCTTCATGCGATGGCTCGACGACCGGATCCTCGAACCGGACCCGCCCTCCATGTACGTCCACGAGGTGGAGTTCGACGGCCGGGTCCGGCGCGACCTGATCGCCGCGCTGCGCCTTCAGCCGTACTCGGACCGCGCGGTGCTGCCTCACGAGCGGACGCACCGCGGTCCCAAGGAGGACCGGCTGGCCCTTCTTCGGGCGACCGGCGTCAGCCTCGAACCCCTGTGGTTCCTCTACGAGGGGGCCGAGACAGACGTCCCCGCGATGCTCGAGCGGGTAGTGGCGCGGGCCCCGGCGGTGACCTTCGACGGCCCCGAGCGCACCAAGCACCGGCTGTGGCTCATCTCGGACCCGGCCATACACTCCTCCATACACACCGACCTGGAAAGGCTGCCCATCCTCATCGCCGACGGGCACCACCGCTACGAGACGGCGCTGGCCTACGCCGACGAGGTCGGCGGCGGCGAGGACGCGCCCTCGCGGTTCACCCTGGCCTTGCTGACGGACCTGGCCGACCCCGGCCTGGTCGTCCTGCCCACGCACCGGGTGTTGAAGGCCGGAGTCGCCGTCACCGGAGGCGAGCCGAAGGGCTCATTGCAGGAGACGCTCTCCGCCCTCCGCGGCCGCGTGGCCGCCGGCACCTACCAGAACCACGAGTTCGAGGTCCTGCCGCTGGAGGGCGAGCTGGCCCTGGTGGAGCTGCATACGCAGGTGATCGACAACATCCTGGGCAAGCGCAAGCCGGAGGACTTCCTCCTCTACACAAGGGATCCCGCCGAGGCTGTCCGCTGGGTCGACGAGGGGGTCGGAACTGCCGCCTTCTTCCTCGACACCCCAGACCTCCGGCAGGTTTTGCACCTGGCCCAAGAAGGGAAGACTCTTCCTCAGAAGGCGACCTATTTCCACCCGAAGCCACCGTCCGGGATGGTCTTCGACCGGCTGGAAAGAGATCGACGTTTATAGTTAGGAACCCATAAAAAGTGCCCACCTACGGCTATCGCTGCACCAAATGCGGAAACCAGTTCGAGGTCTTCCAGCGCATGTCGGACGAGCCTGTCCAGACCTGCCCCAAATGCGAGGGTAAGGTCACGAAGGTGCTCTATCCGAGTGGCATCGTGTTCAAGGGCAGTGGGTACTACTCGACCGACTACAAGAGTTCCGGGTCTTCGGACTCGGGCAACGGCTCCGGCCCAACCACCGAGAGCAAGCCCGAAGCCAAGCCGGAATCAAAGTCGGATTCAACCGATTGAACGCAGAAGAGGAAATTACGTGGCAAACATTCAGGAAGTAACGGACAGCGACTTTGAAACCGCGGTCCTGAAGGCCGACAAGCCGGTGCTCGTCGACTTCTGGGCGACGTGGTGCGGACCGTGCCGCATGATCGCTCCGATCGTGGAGCAGATCCACGGCGAGCTCGGCGACAAGGTCAAGGTCATGAAGATGGACATCGACGAGAACCCGTCGGTGCCGATGCAGCTCGGGATCATGTCGATCCCGACGGTGATCATCTTCAAGGACGGCAAGCCCGCGGAGCGGACCGTCGGCTATCGCCCGAACATGAAGGGCGACCTCAAAGCCAAGCTCGAAGCGCTGATCTCGTAACAAATCAGCGCTATCTCCGGCATCAGCGTCGGGCCGGACGGCGTGGCCCGATGCTGGTGGGGAGACTCGGACGATCTCCGGGCCTACCACGACACCGAGTGGGGCCGTCCCGTCTCCGATGACCGCCGGCTGTTCGAGAAGCTTTCGCTCGAAGGCTTCATGTCAGGCCTCAGCTGGCTGACGATCCTGCGCAAGCGCGAGAACTTTCGCGCGGCGTTTCGCGACTTCGACCCCGGGGCGGTGGCTCGATTCGGCTCCCGTGACGTCGCGCGGCTGATGAAGGACGCAGGCATCGTCCGCAACCGCGCCAAGATCGAGGCGACCATCAACAACGCCCGCCTGCATGCCGACCTGGTGTCGGAGTTCGGCAGCTTTCCCGCCTACGTGTGGCGCTACGAGCCGAAGCGAAGGCCTGAGGGAATGCTTCCCGAAGCGGTGGCGATGAGCAAGGATCTGCGCCGCCGGGGCTGGGGGTTCGTCGGCCCGACGACTGTGCTGTCCTTCATGCAGGCGATGGGACTTGTCAACGACCACGTCCGCGGCTGCGCCGCGGGACGGGAGGTCGCGCGTCTTCGTCGCGATTTCAAGCGCCCGCGATGACGCCGCTTTACGTGACCAACGGGGTCGCGGCCGGCCTGTACTGGATGACGATCGTCGTGTGGATCGTCTCCGAATTCGTGATCGGGGTGCGTCAGACCCCGCTAAACCGCGGCGCCCTGCGGCAGGATCGCTGGTCGGGCCCTGTGCTCATCGTTGGCGTCGTGCTCGCGGTCGCTCTTGGCGCCAGGGTCGCGGCGCGGGTCCCTGGGGCGTCGATCACGACCGGCCGGCCGGTGGTCTTCGCGCTCGGCGTGGCTCTGGCTATCGCCGGGGTCGCGTTCCGCCAGTACGCGGTGGCCACGCTCGGCCGCTTCTTCACGACCCGCGTCATGACGCAGCCGGGTCAGACGGTGGTCGAGTCCGGGCCGTACAGGTACGTCCGCCATCCGAGTTACAGCGGCATGCTGCTCACCGTTATCGGCGTCCTTCTCTGCTCGACCGACTGGCTGTCCCTGGCCTGCTTCGTGCTGGCTCTCCCGGGAATGGCGTACCGGATCGAGGTCGAAGAAGGGGCCTTGATCCGGGCCCTTGGCGAGCCCTATCGCGAGTACATGAATCGGACCCGGCGCCTGGTTCCCTTCCTTGTCTGAGAGTTTGGTTAAGGCATAGCCGGGCGCAGGATCGGCGGCCATACTTTCGCTCCAAATGGGCTTCCTGAGCGACCTGCGCCGCGAATTCATCGCCCGGCCGGACGCCTACAAAGGCGAGATCGTTTTCAAGTGGCCCGATGAGAACATCCGGCGCCGCAGCCAGGTGACCGTCGAGCAGGACGAGACGGCGGTATTCTTCCGCGACGGCACGGTGCGCGGCATGCTCAAGCCCGGTGTCAGCACGCTCGAATCATCCGAGATCCCGTTCCTGGGCGACCTGGTCGACTCGGTGACCGGCGGCAACTTCTTCAAGACCGAGCTGTACTTCGTCTCCACACGCGAGTTTCCGAACCTTCCGTTCGGCGGCATGGTCGACAACGTCGTCGACCCCGAGACACAGCTAGGCGTCGGACTTCGCGTCTACGGCGACTACTCGCTGAAAGTGGCGGCGCCCGACAAGGTGATCGTCAACCTCGTCGGCACGCGCGAGCTGCTGAGCAACGATCAGATCACCGACTGGATGCGAGACCAGCTCCTCAAGGTGTTCAGGCAGGCGGTCGTGCAGCACATCAACGCGTCCGCATGGTCCATCCTCGGCATCGCGGCGCACAACGCTGAGATCGAGGACGAGGTCATCAGCGGATCCGGCGTGGTGCTGAGCGATTACGGCCTGGAGGTCGCGCGCATGGGCAACTTCGTGATCTCGATCAAGCCTGACGACGAAGAGGCGCTGAAGAAATACCGGCGGGACGTGCAGTACACCAAGCTCGCCGGGTCGTTTCAGGCGGCCGCGGCTGGTGAGGCGGTCGAGGGCATCGGCGAGGGCGCGGCCAAAGGTGGCGGCGCCGGAGGAGCGGCGTTGATCGGCGCTGGACTCGGGCTCGGAGCCGGAATCGTCGCGCCAGCCGCCGCGCAGATGGCGTGCCCGACCTGCGGTGCGATGAACGCTTCCGCGTCGAAGTTCTGCTCCAACTGCGGCCACTCTCTGAGTTGAACGCGGACCCGGCCGCCGGGCTGGGACAGATAGAGGCGGCGGACCCGGCGTTCGACCTCGAGCTCTTCAAGCGCCAGGCGGTGCAGACATTCCTCGCCGTGAAGCAAGCGATCGAGGCCCGCGATCTGACTGATGTCGTCGACGATCTGTCCGACCGCGTTTATGACGATCTCCGCGTGGACGTCCAGGGCCTGCTCGCCCGCGACGCGGTGCAGCACTTTGACGGACTGGCGCCGACGCAAGTAGTGGTGGCGGCGGCTGAACGTGGATCGCGAGGAGACGCGATCACGCTGCGCATCCAGGCTGTCGCAATGGATTACCTCGGGCCGGCAGGCTCAGGTGAGCTCGCACCCGGCGCACCCGGAGCATTCGTCGAGTTCTGGACGTTCAGCCGCCCGCTGGAGGCAACCACTCCGATGGCCCGACCGAACGAGTGTCCAAACTGTGGCGCGCCGATCGATGTCGACACCGGCCGCATCTGCCGCTACTGCAAAACGCTGCTTCCGCCGCCCCACGCTCAGACCGGGTGGGTGGTGGCCGCGATCCGGCCGGCGCAGGAAAATCCGGGTTAGCGACGATGAGTAAGCGATTGCGTCGGGGCAACCGAGGGTCTACAGTCAGGTCACTGTGCGCGGCGTGATCGATTTCGAACGTTCTCGCGCGGTCCACGGCGTGCCGGCCGACCCGCGACGGCGGCTTGGGCACCACGCCGAAGCACGACGATTCCTGGCCGAAGACGGAGGCCGGGCGTCCGACGAACCCGGCGTCTGGGATGGTTTGCTCACCGCCCTGCGCCGCCACACCATTCAGGCAAGCCTCGCCACGCTCGCCGCGAGCCAACGGCAGGTGCTGCACATGGCGTTTCTCGAAGGGCGGACGAACCGCGAGATCGCCGCCATCCTGAGCATCTCGCGAAGCACTGTTCGGCGCCGAATCGTCCTTGCGCTAGCGCAGCTCGACGACCAGATAGGCCGGGCGGGGACGTGGGCTTCGACGCTCCTGCTCCTGCTCCTGGCGATTGCCGCCGGGCGGGCTCGGTTTGTCGGGCGTTCTGTCAACGCGCTTCGAGCGACGCCGGCGGGCAACATGCTTCTCACAACCGCAGCAGGCGCCGCTGCGGGAGCGGTCGTCTTTGGCGCCATCGTCAGCAACCAGGCCGCGGCAGCGGGCGACCATGGGCCGACCCGATCGTCGACCCAGGTGACCGCGGGTGCGCCATTCCTGGTCCTGGCACGAGATCCGTCAATTTCCACAACCGGTGGCGGCCCGTCGGCGGTGCCGCACGGGAATTCGCCGGGCGCCGGCACCGGCGCCGGGACGTCTGGCCATGCCAACGCAGGGCTCGATCCTGGGTGCGACGGCAATCCGACGAGCGCCCCGCCGACCACCCCGGTAGGGTCGAGGACCGCGCACGGGTCAGGCGCGTCGCCAGTCACGCATCCGCAGGCGGGCGGCTGTGGCCCGCACGGGGTAGAGGCCTCTTAGGGCTTTACGCTCGGGCGAGTCCTACCAGACAAGGCCGGAGATCACAGGCCGGCGGTCGCCCAGGCCGTCGACGTTGCGGCGAGTCGTCGAGCGTCGCTCGAACAGTCGTCGTTCAACTGCAACCGAGGTCGTATTGCGACGCCTTTCGACGACGCGGCGGTCGGCGCCGCTGCGGCGATCGGCGATTCTTCGATCTTCCAATGCTGCGAGTTGTCACCCTAACTTTTCGTCGTGCCCACGAGCAATGGGACGTTAAGCCCACTGCCGTAGCCATCAGCGAACGATTTCGACGAGCATCACCCATGCACCGATGATCGAGACGAGGATCATCACGAGCAGGGCGGGAACGATCCAGTAGAGCCCGCCGCCGGTCTGCGTGTGGAGGCTGACTCCGCCGATGACCAGGAACACCGATCCCATGTGCCCGCCGATGACCCGCGACGCGAACGCGAGACCCGAGATGCCGAGCGCCTTGCGGTCGGTCTGTATCTGGAGCCGACCGATCACGGCCGAGACGGCGACCGCTATCACGATGATTTCGGTGGCCGCTGCGCCGTTCGGCTGACCGGGCATGAGCAGCAAGCTGGACAGGATGAGCGCGGCGCTGAGGACGATAAGAACTTCGAGGGCACGGGCGATCAAGCCGGGGCTTGCGATGATCTGCTTCAGGTTTATCGAGAGCGCAACGAAGAGGAGCCCGGTGAGAGCAGCCGCTGCGCTCGCCGTGGCTGTAAAGGCCAGGCCCCAATTTCCGAGCGAGTATCCGTCCAAGCCGGTCGCTAATCTAGCTCGGTCGTCGGGGATGTACGGGAGCTGGTGCTCCCCGCGGTCTTCAAAACCGTCTGCGGGGCGCTGTTGAGGCGTCCTGGGTGGGTTCGATTCCCATCCATCCCCGCCATTTTTCGCCGGTTTTGGCTCGAATGACAGCCAAGATGACAGCCACTGCAGCAGGCACCGGCGGGACCTAGCGTACGTCCGTGGACGGCGACGTCACCCATGAGCTGGCCAGGCCAGAGGCTGAGAGGAGTTCTTTTCGAGACACCGATACCTCGGAGAACGGAACTTCGCAATTGAATTGACCGTTAAGTAGATGTAATTACATGGCCAATTGTCTGGCGGTAACCAGAGGGAGCGCATGGCTTTTGATACGCCGCGGCACGAGATGCTGTCAAAGAGACTCTTGGGTGGGCTCAGCTCCGGGCGTTCGGATCGGACAGGGTGAATTGCGATGCCGAGGCTAGTGCGATTCGTTGCTGGAGTTGTCCTGATCCTATCCGCAATAAACTGTGGGCACGTTCCAAGCCAAACTGGACAGCAAGCTGCCTCAAGCGTCCGCTCAAGTTCGCCAGTAGAAACGCCTTCTCCGACCGTATCCCTTTGTTCGTCTCAGGGGCCATCCCCACGGACATATGTCGGTGCTGCCTATGATCAGCTGCACCGTGTCACGGTCGTGTTCGGCGGCGATCTTTACCCAACGCCTACGACATCGACAGCTTCGACATCGGAGACCTGGATCTTTGATGGGCATTGCTGGGACCAACTCCATCCGGCGACGACTCCGTCGGCACGTTCGGTACGGGACGGTATGGTCTTTGATCCCATAGTCGGGAAGGTCCTACTGGTCGGGGGCAGCGCTGTGGGATCAGGCGGATCCTTTCCGGGAGATGCGTGGCTTTGGGATGGCTCGAACTGGATTCAACTTATTGGAGCGCCCGCGTTCAAGAATCCGATCGTCGCTTACGACCAAGAACGCAAAGTTGTGGTGGTTTATAGCTCTGACGGCAATGGTGCCCAGACGTGGACTTGGGATGGGTCACTGTGGATGAAGCGTTCGCCGGCGCATACGCCACCGCCCAGAGATGACGGCGCGATCTGCTACGACGACCGGAGGCAAACGACCCTGCTGTTCGGCGGATGGGACGGGGTGGAAGCACTAGACGACACGTGGTCTTGGAACGGAGTCGACTGGAGTCAGGACCATCCGGCAACAGTCCCCCAAGCTCGATTTGGCGCTGTTCTCTCATGTGGGTCCGCCGGAGTAATCCTCGTAGGCGGAGAAGTAAGCCATTCTCCAGCCAATGATGTGTGGACGTGGGACGGCAATACCTGGAGTCAGCAGACCTCATCGTCCCTGCCAACTGCGCTCTCCGGGGCAGCAGGCGTTTTCGATGGATCAAGATATCTGGTCCTCTTGGGAATCCGCAACATTGGGCCCCAGCAGTCTGAAGTCTTGGCTTACGACGGTAGCACCTGGACGACCCTCACGACATCCTGACATGAGGCGATTGCGCGTGATGTCGCTGATCGTTTTCGCCGTTTTGAGTCTGCTAGGGCCCAGCACAGCACCATCGGTCCTAGCACATCCGTTGCGGTCCATCATCCCCCAGGAAACTCGGAAACCTGCCGCCATGAAGCCCGCGAACCTCTTCCCGTGCGGCCAGTCGTATTACCCGTCATGCAACATCACATCGAACACGTGGACAGCGAACACAACTTCGGACGTCACCCAAGAGTGGGCTTGCACGGATGTTCAGGCCGAGTCCGCTTATCCGCCACCTCCTCAGCACTTTAGCTGTCCCCAGGCCAACGAGCCTGGAACGTGGATTTGGTGGCACCACGGCATCGACTTCGATGACAACAGCCAGTATCCGTACGGCATTAGTTGCTCGAATGGCACAAATGGGCCAGGTTCAACGATCTTGGCCTCCCGTTATGGGACAGTCACGATCGCGCAGGTGGGCGAACTTCAAATCCAGACAACCGACGGCTTCTATCTCACCTACTACCACATCCAACAGGTGTTGAACGGACTGGGGGTAGGTTCCTCGGTAACGCCCGGCGAATCAATCGCGATGGTCGGCAACTATGGTGCGACGAATTGCCACTTGCATTTCGAGGTGACTACGACAAGTTCCTTGGGTGAGAACGGCGGCCAGGATGTTGACCCGACGGCTTGGATCAACACGACGGTTTGCAACGGGGCGGGGATCCCGCCGGCCGTCCACCCGATTCCAGCCGCAACTCCTCTCGGCAGCGACACGCACCTCTTCGTTCGTGCACCAGATGGATCGCTATATCACCGGCTATTTGTCAACGGTAACTGGACCTGCTTTGGTGGTCTCTTCTTGGGCAACCCATCGGCTGTGACTTTCAATTCGATGATCAACGTATTTGTGCGGGGACCCGACAGTCTGATCTACGACGCCCGGTGGGACGGCAATAGTCAACACGCCGCGACATGGGTGTCCCTAGCCGCAGCCATGACAAGTGACCCTGTCGCGGTTGTCTTCAACGGCAAAATTCATGTCCTCGCGCGCGGTCAAGCGCCGGGTTACGACGTCTGGGACGGAAGTAGTTCCGATGGCACTCACTGGACCTGGCAACGGTTCGATGCAGGTGCTCACATCAATGGAAAGCCTGCCGCTGTGGTCGTGGGCGCTACTAGTCAGCTGTTGGTTGTTGTGCTTGGATCCGACAATACCGTCTGGTGGGACTGGATGGACACCGGCGGTGGCGTACATTCGTGGCAAGCCATCGCCACGCCCAACAAAACCTCCCTTAGCAATCCGGCAATCGACTCCGCGTTTGGCGCAGCAGAAATCGCGATTTATGCAAATGACTCCCAGGTCTGGGAGAGTACTTTCGGCCCAACTTGGTCTGCATGGTCGCCAATAGGAGGCCATCTCGCTGGCGATCCCGACGTCCTCTACTCGTCGTCTCCAGGTGCCCGGATCGATGTCTTCGTACGGGGGCTCGACAACGCCCTTTACGACTTCACCAGCGCCTGGACGGACTTGTTTGGCAGTATCAACAACGACCCATTCGGCGTTGTAATCTCCGGGTACGCCCATGTTCTAGCCAGAGGCCAGGATGGTGCGCTATGGGACTCCTCTGATTCCACTGGATGGACATGGACCTCTCTTGGCGCTCCAATGAACCAAACTCTTCCCGGCATTCCTTCGACCGGCTTTCCAGAGATCAGCTGAACCGTCAGTCCGGTACTCGGTCTCTCCAAATGCGGTTGGCGTAAGAACTCCCGAACTTAGCTGACAGTAGGCGATGACTCCGGGCAGGTCCTGCCTACTGGCGTTATTAAACCACCCGGTTTTCGCAGGAATCGAACGCCGGCTATGTCTGCGCGACGCGAGGAGTTCGTGTTTTGTTGCCATTAACTCTTGAGCCCCCGCCTCGAGTGCCAGGACAAGGCGCCCCCGAGAAGGAGCGCTGCCGCGCCAAAGGTGGCCGATGTCAGGTTGAAGACAAGGGCTCGGGACTCGAGTCCGCTGGCAGAAACGATCATCCCGCTGGCAATCAGCAGAGCTGATAGCGGCTCGTGTTGCGCATGGTTTGGCGCCGCGGCGACCGCCTACTTTGCGATTTACATCTGCTACTGCTTTGACGGCTACAGGTCGCATGGCTCGACGGGCCTTAGAGCCGCTGTCCACTGGGTTGTTGAGAATGGACATCAAGATGTCGTGTTTGCTTCCCGAAGCGACCATGCGTCGGTATGAAGCGCAGATTCTGACAGCCAAGATGACAGCCATTCTGTCGGACATTGGCAACCATTAGCGAACGTCAGCGGATCCTAGCTTCGACTCTCCATCTTGTGCGGACGTTGCTGGACACTGGCGCACGTCAAAAACGCGGTCTTCAAAACCGTCTGCGGGGCGCTGTTGAGGCGTCCTGGGTGGGTTCGATTCCCATCCATCCCCGCCAGATTTTGCCGCCGTGACAGCCAAGATGACAGCCACAGCAGCGGACCCAGGGGGACGTTAGCAGCTCAAACTGGACACTCGGCGTAGCGAAAGCTGTGGGGGTTCGACTCCCTCCCGGCCCACCATAACGAGCCTCTTTTTGAGAAGGCCTCCGAAGGGTAGTTTGTATTCGAAACCTGGTCCTTGGGACCGGGTTTTCGTGTTTTCAGGGGCCGGGATAGGTGAGGGCAAATGGCCGAGCGCAACTCGCTTTCGGCGCTTGATGTGTCGGTCTGGAAATCTGGGCTTCGCCATGCTATCGGTCCTGCGGCTGGGGCGACTTCCAGTCAGGGCATGATCACGCCACCACACGTAGTCGACCAAGAATCTCTCATCCTCTATGCGGGAGGGCCGAGAGTCGTCGCATCGCCGATCGGCATTCGGGAAGAGCCGAGGGTCATCGAGACTCACGCGCGCTACCATGCGTTAGCTTGAACAGATCGCGGGATCTCACGAGTGATCTCCCGTGGGCGCCCGAGGTGATAGGAGGCGCCGAGCATCGCGTGCTCGTGAACCTCTACCTGGTCACACCGGTGGCGAACGATCACGACGCTGAATGTCGTCCGGATCGTGAAGCTCTGTTAGCCCTGACGCTCCTTGACCCGGTCAACCCCAATGCGCTGGCGAAGCTGCGCCCGGCACTAACCTGGCCTGCGGAGCAGGCCGCCTAGGCGGCCGCCCGGCGTGGGCACCTATGTGCTCGTCCACGGCGCCTGGCACGGCGGCTGGTGCTGGAAGAAGGTCGTCCCTTTGTTGGAGTCGGCTGGGCATCGCGTGGCGACTCCCACACTCACTGGGCTGAGTGAACGGGCGGACCTGTTGTCGCGCGAGGTCGGACTTGGCACCCACATCGCCGACGTGGCCGGGCTGATCGAGGAAGACAACCTCTCCGAGGTGGTGCTCGTGGGACACAGCTACGCCGGCATCGTGATCACTGGAGTCGCCGATCGGAGCCGGGATCGGATCGGGCGCCTCGTCTATCTCGACACCTTCATCCCGCGCGACGGCGATTCGATGCGGAGCGTGGCGCCCCTGGTGATAGGCGCCTTCCTGCTCCAGGCCCGCCTTCGCGGTGACGGCTGGCGGGTGCCCCCACCTGCGCCGGAGCAGTTTGGCGTCACGGAGGAGCCCGACCGCAGCTGGGTCAAGAGCTCACTGACGGCGCATCCGCTCAAGAGCCTCAACGACCACCTCATGTTGACCGACCCGGAGATCGTCTCGCGCTTCCCGCGGACCCACGTCCACTGTGGCCACGGCGGCCGCTTGGAGCGACTCGCTCAGCGAGCCCTCGCGCGCCGGCCCCAGCCACCGCGTGAGCCGGGCTGGCGGCTCCGCGGCCTCGATACCGGCCACGACTGCATGATCACCGAGCCACGCGGGCTGGCGAACCTACTTCTCGAGGACTAGGCAGCCGAGTCCTGCGCACTCCCGGAGCGCCGCCCGTGCAGACCGACGTCCACCGTCAGCTCAGGGTCTCGCAAGACGTCGTGCGATCACGAGCATCAATCCTGTGCACGTGACTATGTACGTGACATTGGCCGCGACGCGCACGGCAGGCGGCCTGGTCGACAGGTTCATACCGGCATGCTGGCTCGCCACGAGACCGGCTCCGAAAAGCGTGAAGGCGATGGTTCCCCCGGGCGGAAGGACGCGACGCGTGACGATCCATGCCGGCAGGTCGTGCAGGACCAGTCCCGCGAGCAAGAAGGTCGCCATGACCGCTGCCGGTCGCGGGAGGTGGTCGCCGATCACCGGAACGCCCCGGTGAACGCCCTCGGCTATTTACGCGTGATGTTTGCCGTTGACGACATCGATGAGACGCTCGCCCGGCTCAGCAAATACGGCGCCGAGCTCGTCAGCAGCGAGGTGGTCCAGTACAAGGACGCGTATCGGCTCTGCTACATCCGGGGGCCCGAGGGCCTACTCATTGGGCTCGCCCAAGAACTCGGCTGATCGACACCAGTTTTCGAAATCGGCTCTGCCTTGGAGCCGACGGGATGGAGCTTGAGTCCATACCGCTTTCAACGCTTCCTGCAAACCGTGTCACAGAAATGTCACGCATTCGCGGAACCTGGAGGACACAGGAGGACACCGGCGGACACGAAGGCGGGTGAAATTAGGTACAGGAGGACACCGCAGGAACCGCATGGACACGGGGGGACACGACGTACGCAGGGTTCGGGACCGTGAGGCCCCTGTTCAAATCCCGGCCCCCGACCAACTGGTGAATTCAGAATCGCTCCCGCCACGGAAGCACATGTCTAGCGGGGCTGGATTACTGCAGTAGTTCGGCAGTAGTCTCCGGCAGTCCATTCTGAACTGCTCCTGGGTGTGGTCTCAGAGGTAACTTCGACCAAATCCGCCGTGGATCACTTTGGTTTGGGCTGACGTCCTACGGAAAACCTCGCCAAGGTGGAATCCGCCTTAAACAGATCGCAGACTCCACGCCCTATCCGGTGTGATAACCGTGCGTCATCTCGGCGTTGAGTGGCCGCTGGATCGTTGACCTGTCTCTCGAAGCTGCACTGCGCTAGGTCTCCGGTCTTGAATCGGGCCAATTTGCCAAGTTAACTAGGCTGGGCTATTTTGGATAAAAACGCTGCGGGGGCGCCGGCGCCAACGGCTCCTTAAGGGGGGTGGAGGCAAATGGGCTTGGCTGGCGCACACAACCAGGTGGTGCGGTTGGGTTGGCACGGCCGCCTCGGTGCTCGCTATGGGACCTTCGTTTGGATGGCTGGTGGCAGTGATTTCTATGGAGGTGTGTGAATGATTCGGAGATTGGTGCCCGCTCTGGCGCTTGGCGCCGGCGGGGTGATCGCATTGGCGAACGTCGCCTTCGCGCACGTCCCGCTGACCCAGATCAGCTCTGACCCGTTTTCCAACACGACCGCCGTCGATGGGGTGGACGTCTTCCACGCGACCCAGGTCGAACCGGACACGTTCGCCTTCGGCTCCACGATCGTCTCCGCATTCCAGACCGCGCGGTTTCACAACGGCGGCGCGGACGACATCGGATGGGCAACGTCGACCAATGGAGGCAGGTCGTTCAAGCATGGTTTCTTGCCGGGGCTGACGTTCCAGGTCGACCCGACCAGCCCGTTCGAACGCGTCAGCGACGCTTCTGTGGCCTTCGACGCCAAGCACGGGGTATGGATGATCTCTTCCATCCCGCTTCTGCCCAACCTCAGCGTCCCCACGGTCTTCGTCAGCCGCTCCACGGACGGCCTGCACTGGAGCAACCCGGTGTCTATCCCGGCGCCGTCCGGCCCGGTCAACCTGGACAAGAACTGGACGGTCTGCGACAACAGCGCGACGAGCCCCCACTTCGGCAACTGCTACACAGAGGTCGACAACTTCGCGGTGTTCGACCTCGAACTCTTGAGCACGTCGAGCGACGGCGGGGCGACCTGGAGCGTTCCCATTCCGACGCCGACTCACGCCCACGGCCTGGGCGGCCAGCCATTGGTGCAGCCCAACGGAACCGTGGTCGTTCCGTTCGAAGGGATCGACGGGAAGGCGACCATTTCCAGCTTCGGCTCGGTCGACGGTGGCGCGACGCTCACGAACGCGGTAACGATCGCGACCATCGACTTCCACACCGTCGCGGGCAACCTGCGCACCTCACCTCTACCGTCAGCCGAGATAGATGGCGCCGGACGGGTGTTCGTTGCCTGGGAAGACTGCCGCTTCGAAACCGGTTGCGCAGCGAACGACATTGTCTTCAGCACCTCCACCGATGGCCAGAAATGGACTTCGGTGGCCCGGGTGCCCATCGATGGCGTCGACAGTAAAGTGGATCACTTCATTCCTGGATTGGCGGTGGACAAGTCCACCTCCGGCAGCACGGCGCACGTCGGATTGAGCTACGACTTCTACCCCAACGCCAACTGCACGGTGCAGACATGCCAGCTCGACACGGGCTTCATCTCGTCGGCCAACGGTGGCGCGACCTGGAGCTCGGGCTTGCAGCTGGCCGGACCGATGACGCTGACCTGGATGCCTTTGACCACGCAGGGCTTCATGGTGGGCGACTACATGTCGACTTCATTTGTCAACGGCGTGGCCTTCCCTGTGTTCGCCGCGGCCTCGTTCGGCACGGCACCTCAGAACCTCGATCAGCCAACGTTCACTACGTCGACAGGACTGGTTGCCTCGGGGGGCAGCACGCCGGTCGGTACGCAGGCGGTGTCGGCAGGATCGAACACCCTCTCCTTCGTGGTCGGGCCGCTGAGCCGCTAACCGGAGGCGAAAATCGGGGCTCGCGATCTTCCGCGAGCCCCAACCGGATTTTGGGCATTTGGGAAACATGTACAAGCGGCCTTTCTGGTCGATAGGGATAGAGTTCGGGACCGTGCGCCGCTTGGAGGCGGAAGTCTTGACAGCCAAGCTGACAGCCATTCTGTAGGACACTAGCAACCGTCAGCGAACGGCAGCGGATCTCAGCTCTTGACTGTTCATCTTGAGTGGACGTCGCTGGACATTGGCGGATGCCAGAAACGCGGTCTTCAAAACCGTTTGCGGGGCGCTGTTGAGGCGTCCTGGGTGGGTTCGATTCCCATCCATCCCCGCCAAATCTCGCCGTCGTGACAGCCAAGTTGACAGCCAAGATCGCAGACGGTTTTCTAGACCGTTCGCGGTTGATCGGCTACGCGCGCGTCTTCTTATCTGCAGGGCGGACAGGAAGATCGCGACAACTAGCTGTTAGCGCGAGCAAACTCGACTCACGTTCCTACGCACGAGCACACCTCGGCCAGGGCGACGGCTTACCTAATCTGAGTACGTGCCTTTTCTTGTCATCACCGACCCGTTTCCTCCGGGTTTCTACCTAGGCCCGCTTCAGATTCGCTTCTATGGCATCGCATACCTGCTTGCGTTCATCGTTGGCACGGCTCTTGCGATCCGCCACCTCGAAAGGAGAGGCGTGCCACGCAAGGTGAGCACCGACATTGCTTTCTGGGCGATCGTGTTCGGGCTGATCGGGGCTCGGCTGTATTTTGTCGTCCAGTCAGGGTGGCTTTGGTACCTCACGCATCCGCTCCACATCTTCGCTATCTGGGAAGGCGGCATGGCTTTCTTTGGAGCGATCTTCGCAGCTCTGATCGTGCTCATAGTCATGGCTCGACGCCACCACATCAACTTCTGGGATCTCCTCGATGCCGGCGTGCTTTTCGCCGCGATCGGCCAGCCGATCGGCCGCCTGGGAAACGTGATGAATGGCGAGATCTTGGGTCCGCCTTCCAACCTGCCTTGGGCTATTCGTTACACCAACCCTGCCTCGATGGCTCCTCATCTCGGCGTCGCTTATCAACCCGCCAACCTCTACGAGGCGGTCGGCACCCTGCTGATACTCGGGGTGTTGCTCTATCTGAGACGACGTGGAGTGCCGCCCGGCGTCATCGGGCTCACCTACCTTGTCCTTTATCCGGTCAGCCAACTGATCGTGTTCAACTGGCGAACCGACTACGAGACCCCAGTGATCTTGTGGGGCTTGAAGCAAGCGCAGCTCACCGCGCTCGTCATGCTGCTGGCGATAGTGCCAGTCTTCTTCGTTGCCTGGCTTCGCACCAGGCCACGGTCGGGAGGGAGGACGTCACCTCAAACGGTATGATCCGATCGTGAACCGGCCGCCCATGCGGCTGCTTGGGGTGCTTGCTTTTGGCGCCCTTCTTGCCCAGGCGGGCCACCTGATCGCATACGAGCTCGAGTTCGGCGCTGCCGCTCAGGCGGTGCAGAGCCAGGGGGCTCACGCTTACTTCCCAGGGCTGGCGAAAACGGGCCTGGGCATCGTTGCGGCACTGGTCCTTGGCGGCCTGCTGCTTATCGGTCTGGCGCGGCTAATCCCTGGCCGCTCGGTCGTGGTGACCAGTCGTGGGCCGTCTTACATGAGTCTGCTGGCGATTCTTTTCACCGTCCAGCTGGCCTGTTTCATCGCGCAGGAGACGATCGAGTCGCTGGCGGCTGGCGAGGCCGTGCCGTCAGCGTTCGACCTGATCCTCCTGGGCAGCGCCGGCCAGTTACCCGTCGCGATACTTGCCGCCCTCGCCTTGAAGTGGCTGGCGATCCGTGTTGACGCGGCACTGCTGGCGCTTTGTACCGAGCTGGCGGTGGAGCTGTCCACGGCCGCACCCAGCGCGCTGGTTATACCGCTGCCAGAACTGGCGCCGGTGTCGGCTCTGGCCGGATCCTGCCCGACCGTGTACATCAAGCGAGGGCCTCCGGCGATCCTCCGCGCCTAGCTCTCGTCTATTCATCACGTGCGCACTGCGCGCATGAAAACGGAGGAATTTTGGTGTCACGCGCATTGGCGTCGGCGAACGCCCGACTGGCGATCGTCGTCGCAGCCTTCGTCGTATTTGCCGGCGTCGGAGCGGTCCTGATCTTCGGAAATCAAGGACCGCCTCCTCAGCAGCGGCTGATTCAGGTCACCGTGGCCGGGGACGCGATGTCGCCCGGCCAGCTGCAGGCAAACGAAGGCGACACCCTCACCGTTTCGATCTCCGCGGACAAGTACGAAGAGGTCCACCTCCACGGCTACGACAAGCACTTCTTTCCGAGAGCTGGCCAGCCGGCAACCCTAACGTTCCCGGCAGACAAGACCGGGAACTTTGTCATCGAGATCGAGGCCACCAGCACACCGCTCGGACTGCTAGACGTCAAGCCCCGAGGTGGCTTCCTCGGGCTTGGCCAGCCACCCGACCAGAGCTCGACCACCATTCACGCCGCCGCAGCGGGGACACAGATCAAGCTGGCAACCACCGTCACCTACAACCTGGTCGCCGAGATCGGTGGCCTCCAGGCGATGTACACACCCTCTCAGGCGTCTAGCCAGCACCCGAAATCGGGTGAGGTCATGTTCGGAGGCACGATGACGATGCCCGCCGACACAACCAACGCTTCGCCCGACTGGCACCACCTCGAGGTGCACATCTTCGACAAGAAGACGGGCAACGTCGTCAAGGCGGTGACCCCGGTTATCACGATCACGAACCTCGCGACTGGGCAAATCCAGCACGTGCCGAATGTGGTCATGCAGGGGATCGTCGAAGGGCCGAGCGACTACCACTACGGCAACAACGTCGACCTGCCCAAAGGCCAATACACGGTGACCGTGGTCATCGGAAGTGAGACCGCAAGTTTTGATTTCAACATTTGAAAAGGAGCTAACAGATGTCGGAAGTTCGGGCGACATCGCCGGTCATTCCTGTCATCGGCCTGATCCTGGGGATCGCGGGCGCTCTGCTCGCCAACTACACCCTGGATCACCTGGCTGATACGAGCGACACATGGCACCAGATCCAACACGGAACGTTCTTCGTCTCAGGCATCCTCGTCGGCTTCGGGCTGACAGCCCTGTATCGGGTCTTGAGGAAGAGCGCGTAGAAGTTAAGGGCCGACCGGGAGTGCTGTCCATCGCGGGCAGGCTCTCGGTCGGCGCCCTCGGGCTGTCCCTGGCGCTCATCGTCAGCATCGCCTGGGGGACCGCGCTCTTTTATCTTGCGGCTCGGCTCGGCGTCGACACCAAGGTCAGGCTCACCTGGATCGACGCGGCGCACGTGTATGTGGGCCTGGTTGGCGGCGTGCTCATCCTTGCCAAGATCTCCAGGGTTCGTTTTCGTTACAAGGTCGCGGGCGTCAGCGAGGTGATTCCCTGGCAGCGCTGGATTTCGTGGTCGCTCCTCATTTTGTATGCAGCAGTCTTTGTCAGCGGCGTGCTGGCTCTGCTTCCAATTCACGGCCGGTTGTACGAGGACCTGCTCAACTTCCATCTACTTTCGTCGGTGTGGGCGGTGGCGCCAACAACATGGCACGTATGGCACTACCGTCGCCGCGCGGCGCCTTATCTCATCCGTCTCCTACCTCACGGCAGGACACTCCGTTATTGGGCGGGCATCTCGCTCGCGGTAGTGCCTGTCGTGCTGGTGATCAGCAACTCACGCGCGTTGAGCCAGCTGCCGCAGGTCATGGGTGGCGCGGCATGGTCGCAAACCGCACTCAACGGCAGCTACCTGGACCGCATCACGACAACGCCTGACGGGATGCTGGTCGCCGCCGGGGATGCCCTCTACGTCAGCCGGGACGGCACCGTCTGGACGCAGATCGACATCCCCGGCGTGCCGCTGCCGCCCTCGGCGACTCCCAGGCCAGGCGTCCATCAACACGGAGCCCCGACCGGGAAGAATCTCGGGATCGCCCTTGCGGTCGTCGGCAACTCGATCTATGTGGGAACCGACAATGGCCTTTATCGAACCGACAATCAGACCGGTCTCCTGCGACAGGTCGGGTTCAACGGCGCGACTGTCAATGCGATCGCGGTCGATCCCTCAAATTCCAGATCAATCTGGGTCGGCGCCTCCACCGGCTTGCTACACAGCCTGGATGGGGGGACGACGTGGTCGGCTCCAGAAGCTGGGCTCTCCAAGCCAAAGGCGGTGTCAGCAATTGGCTTTGCCGGTGATCGCATCTACGCGAGCGATTCGACTGGCGTGTTCGAGGCGAGCGGAACGCTGTCGGACTGGCGTCGCGTTTCCAACATGCCTGAGGTCGTAGACCTCACTCCAAGTCCGGATGGAAGCCGGCTGTACGCGACCTCTGCCACCCAAGGTGTCCAGTTCCTGGAGAACGGCACGTGGCGCTCGACTGACTCTTTGGCCTCACCGCATCAGGCTCACGCCGGACACGAGAATCACCCCGAAGTGGTCAGCCTGGCTCCGATCGACGGCCGGCTTTATGCCGTCGGCACATCGTTCGGTGTGTCAGCCAGCGCGGACGACGGCCAGACCTGGTCGCAGCTGGGCGGCGGGCTCGAAACCGTGACACCTTCGCAGGTCATCAACTATCAGAACACCCTGCTGGCGGCGACCTCGAATGGCGTCTACCGCTTTCCACTCGCGAGCGGCACACCGGCCTCTCTCAACTGGTGGCTGGCCGTCCTATCGGCTGTCGTGGTTAGTGGGAGCGCGGGAGTCATGCTGGCGGGGTTCGATCGCGTCCCTTGGTGGGGATCAAGGAGGCGTCATGATCGGACCTCCTGACAGCCAAGCTGACAGCCATTCTGTAGGCCATGCGTGAACGCCAGCGGACGTCAGCGGACCCCTGATCCGGCGATTCAATCTTGGGCGGACGTCGTCAAACGTTGGCGGATGTCAGAAACGCGGTCTTCAAAACCGTCTGCGGGGCGCTGTTGAGGCGTCCTGGGTGGGTCGATTCCCATCCATCCCCGCCAGTTTTTGCCGCCGTGACAGCCAAGATGACAGCCACAGCAGCGGCCCCTCGTATGGCCTTTCTTGTCCGCCCAGCCCCAAGCGGGTGCGATTCAGTTTCGTGAGGGCTGGAACGCAGCTTGGCTAGATCAGGCGCTAGGCCAAAAGGCTTTCATCCGCTCTATAGCCAGCTTTCTGGTTGGGGCGGTTGCACGCGTCACCCATTTCGCACCAGTTCTTTGCTCGATTCGCCAGCGCCAGTGGGCGATAGGGATGCGGCGCTCGCGCCGGATTCGCCATTCGCTGCCTTCCGAGTCGCGGAAGTTGAACTTGGGCATGTGTCTGAGGTCCCCTTCGGACCGTCCAACGCCTTACGGACCGCCTTTGACGGCAGCTCCTTCGAACCAGAGCCACAAGGTCGAAGAGCCGCGGCGGGTTGGGTCAGCATACCGTTAGGCCTTGGGAGGCGGTTGGGTGGGTAAGGTTTGATCCGTGTCGCCGCCTATGTTTACCCTGATCAAAACCGTCGCCTTCGACGTCCAGCTTGCGGATGTTGACGCATTCATGGTGCGGCTCGAACTGTTTCAGGATGAGACGGATGATCGGCGGTTCAAGGTAGGAGTGTGGCGAACCGAGTTCTTTCGCATTCAGTCCACATTCCCGCAAGTTGCGTCAACCGGCGAGCCAGAACACGATCCCTCCGATGAGGTCATCCTTGTTGACTGGTCGCACAACCTCGCTAGCCAGTACGCGGACTTCAAGGCAGAGAACCCCGATGCGGCTCTCAACGCAGTGCTCGAAGACTTCCGACATTGGTTGGGGCATACGCTCCGCTGAAGCCATCCGGCGCAGCAGGTGGTAAAGCAGGCACAAAGGGGATGGGGCCCGTCATCAGGTCTGTTTGGAAACAAAGGCTCGCCATCAGGCGTTCATAACCTGCCGACAACGCCACAAGTCGCAGATCCGGCACGACGTGGCCGACGTGGTCTATGGCGTATGCCGTTTCTCCCTTCTGCAGCTCGGCATATGACGGCAATGCCTTGAGCCAGGCGTCGGGCGGATTCCCAAGCTCCCAGCGGCCTCGGCTCAGAAGTCCGCAGGACCGTGACGTCCGTCGGCCTCACCGTGATAATCGCCGACGTGGACGAGGTCGAGATCGTAGTAGCCCATAACGAGCGCGCGACCCTGCGCGTCGGCGACGTGTTCCTGAAGATCGACGGAGATCCGACTCGCATCGACGTCGAGGTCGAGGCGATGGCGATGGCGCCGATCCCGACTCCGAAGGTCCTATGGCGGAAGCCGCCTGTGCTCGCCCTCGCCGCCCTCCCAGGGACGGCACTCGGCCGCCTTGGCGAGCCGTCGACCGCGTCCTCGGCGGCCTGGGCCGCAGCGGGTGCCGCCACCCGGATGCTGCACGATGCGCCACTACCGCCATGGCCCGGTCGGAGCCTCAACGACATCGCGTCGCGCCTCGACGGCGAATGCGAGTGGCTCGTCACCAACGGGGTCCTTCCGGCCGACCTGGTGTCGCGCAACCGGCAGATTGCCGAGGCTGCGCTCCGGCGGTGGCCACCGGTGTTCACGCACGGCGACCTGCAGGTCACTCACGTGTTCATCGATGGTGACGAGATCACTGGCGTGGTCGACTGGTCCGAGGCGAGCCAGGGTGACGCCCTGTATGACCTCGCCATCTTGACGCTCGGACACGAAGAGCACCTTGGCGACGTCGTCGCGGGCTACGGCGCTGACATCGACCTCGACGTAATCCGCGCGTGGTGGTCGCTGCGTAGCCTGTCGGCGGTCCGGTGGCTGGTCGAGCACGGCTTCGACCCGTTCTCGCCAGGCTGCGAGGTCGATGTGCTGAGATCCCGGATGTGACGCTGCACGAGCCCGACGGCTACAAGTGCAGCCCTGCTATCGAGCAGGTCACCAATTCGAAGGCATGCCGCCGCCCGACGCGCTGGCCCTTTGCCGAAAACTAGAACGCGGGTGCCGAAGCTCCCGGATGCCGTCCGCAAACTCTTCGAGGGCGCAAACTTCGCCCACCTGGCCACCGAGGTTCCTACGGCCAAACAACGTTGCTACTGATAATCCAGCCTTATCGATATCGCGCGAGTGGCCCGCTACGAGCCCGGGGCGATAGTCGCTGAGTCGTCGCCGGAAGTCAGCTTCAGCTTCAGGCCCGTGGCTGAGGCAGGTACCTCATAGGTTATGTAGCGTCGCGCTTTTTCGCCCGGCTGAAGCGTGCCGGAATGCAGTTCAGGTCCGATGCCAGAGAAGGTCGTGTCGTATGAGAATCCGGAAGAATCGGTCAGTTTCCAGTCGAACGGGTCGTAGTCGTAACTGTCGGAACCTGTGCCCTCGTACAGGATCTGAACGGCGACGAACCGGTTGCCAGATTTCGGGGTAATGAAGTCGTTGCCTGACTTTGCGTTCAGATCCACAGACACCACTGTGACGTTCACCTCGTTCAACGCCATCGGCGATCCAATTTGGCCAGTGATGGTTTTCGCAGGAGGCTTTACGTCAGCTGGGTTAGGAGCGCTAACCCTTTCGCCGGTGTTGTATTTATCGAACTCCAGCGTCAAGGTCCCAGTGTCAGTAGAACTCGAGTACTTGGCGATGTCACCGTCGGACTCGCGAACCCAAGCGTCATAGGGTTGACCGGAGGAGTTCGTCGCGTGAACGTGCCATGACTTTCCGACTGCCAGGTTGTCCTCGCCGATTAGCCTTGGGTTCGTTGCTCCGGACTCAACATTCCCTGGTTCGCTGGTCGACGGCGACTCTGTCCACTTTTGAGTTCCGGCCCTCGTGTATGAATTGCCGTCGACAACAAGTTCTTCGATGGCAAACGCGAGCTGGCCGAGGCTTCCCTGGAGGTTGAACTGCACCGCATATTTGGGTTTGACGACCATAACGCCGTCTCCGGTTACGTCGGCAGCAAAGGCGCCTGATGTGAAATGACCCTTGAGGTTGAAGTGCCCATCCTGCATTCCGGACTGAGCGGGCTTTTGGAGGATTTCGGTAGCCGTAGGCGGACTCCACGGCGCGGCGCATGCGGTGATGGTGGCAAGGGCCACGCAGCCACACAGGGCCCAGAGTCTTGCGAGATGAATGACCAGCTCCCTACCTGAGATGGTCACACCGGTCGGCGGGAGGAGAAAAATTCAGTAACGATCGAACTGAACGGCCTCGCGGAGGGTAGGTCCGCGAGGCCGTGACTAAGGGAAGGGAAGATCTAAGCGTGTAGAACGCCGCGGTGGGTCAGTGCACGAAACACGACCAGGAGGATGGCGGCCCCGACAAAGGCAACCACGATTTCAATCAAGATGTTGGTAGTCGCGATTCCGACGAGACCGGCAAGCCAGCCACCCAGGAAACCGCCGAGAATGCCGACAACGATGTCCCAGATCAGGCCCATGCCCTTGCCTGTAAGCACCTTGCTGGCCAGGAATCCGGCGATGCCGCCGACGATGATCCAGACGATGAAACCGCTCATGGTTGGCTAACCTCCACTACCGCCTTAGGGCGGTGATTTGAACGATGTGACGTGACCGAAACCGGTTTGGCTACTTCGACCCCGCCGAACTCATCCAGGACCTGACGCCTCGCGACGAGAGCACGCCTGGCGAGACGGTTGATTTGCGACCGTTGCGTAACCGCGTATGACCCGATCGCCCCCGCGACCACTCCGATCGCAAACATTCCGAGGAGCGGCCAGCGGCTGGGCGGCGATGGTTCCCGCAAGATGGCGACATGCCTCCGGGAGGCCTCGTTCCACCTCTTGGCCAGGGAACGAAGGTCGGTCACGACGTCGCCGGTCTCGTACCGCGCGGCGCGGTGACGATCCGGATAAGCATCACAAGACCCCAGCCGATCACGGCGTAGGCGGCGATCGCCACCAGGTCCGCTGTCTCAAAGCTGTTCGCCTTCGATCCGCCATTGCCAAAGATGCCCTGGAACGGCGCCACGAGCGGTCCACTCACGGTATTGATAAAGCTGACGAAAGCCGATTGGGCGGACGCACCTAGCAGCTTGCCAAGGAAGCGAGCGGCGATAAGGATGTCGATCGCGCCGGCGACGAATCCGACGATCGCGGCCGCGCGAAAGTTGTAGCGGCCTTCTTCGGTGATCGAAACGGGTGCCGGCGCTGAAGCCGGAGCCGATACGGGAGCCGATTGCTGAACTGCCATTTGTGTAGTCACCTCTTTGATGCAAGGATCGTTGACGACCCGTAACAAAGGCAGTAACCGCCTCTTGCCGGCGGCAATGATTCAGAGCGTCGTGGCATTCAGACCTTCAGGCGAGGCCGGCGTAAGTGGCTTCGACGGCAAGGCGGTCCGCGTATGTCTTGTAGTGGTCGTCGAACGGCCCGGTGCACGTGATCAACGTGAGTCGTGGCGGCCCATACGGTTCGCCCATCCCGGGAGGGCCTGTGCCGGCCGGCCATACCACCAGGGAATCGACGAGAAAGAGGCGCCGCGTACCGTCGGCGAGGACGACCACGATCTTATCGCCCGCATGCAGCCGGGGAAGCCTTCCAAACAGTAAGGGTGCGTCCGGGTAACCGGCGTGGCCCTCGATCACCGCGTCGCCGGGAGCACTCGGCACCGGGCCGTCCTTGTACCAACCGGCGTTCCACAGATTCACGGTGTTCTCCATCGCACCGTGGCGGTCAAGTCCCACCGCCTCGACTGGACGGTGGACGTTTATGGATGGAATCAGGATCATCGCCGGCGCGGCGGTCGGGACAGGCGGCTCCGGCGGTGGGGCGGGCTGAGGGACAGGCGTGCGGTCGTGAGCTGGATCTGCATAAGCCGCGACTGAAGCCGTGAAGGTGGGAGCGGGCATCACCAAATCGGCGCTGACCTCGGCCGGCGTGCCATCGCTCCATGTCACCACCAGGACCGCCACCAGCGCCCCGGCTCCAAAAACTTCACCGAGCAGCCTCACCGGCATGCTCGCCGCTCGCATCAGGGCCGGCCAGATCGTGGCCATGAATCCGCCTCTAGGCGTTGCGGCGGCGGCGCCTTCGGCTGCTGATGCCCAACGTCACAGCGGCTGCCCCGGCGCCGACCGCGATCAGGAGCAGCCAGGGAATCTCTCCAATGAGCTCAGAGGGAATCCCCAGCGTGGCTGGCAATACATTCCCCGTAGGCGCTGCAACAAAGCCTGGGACGGGATAGAACTTCGTGGCGCTTCCGGCACAGCTGGGCTGGATGATGCGGTTGGTGTCCAAAGTGACCGCGGCTGTTCGGGCGAGCGCCCGGCCGTTGAGGGTGGCTCCAGTCTGCATCTGGATGCTCGCCGTGGCCATTATGTTTCCGACGAACGTGGTCGAGGTGCCGATGGTTGCTGAGCTACCCACCTGCCAGAAGACGTCGCACGGCTGTGCCCCGCCGATCAGAACCACGCGTGAACCGGAAGCCGTGACCAGGGTGCTGCCTTCACGGAATATGTAAACGCCCAAGCCGCTTAGGGTGAGCGTCCCGGTCAGAGTCGGTGCGGTGGTCTGGTTGTAGACCCCCGGGCCAAGTGTGAGACCGCCCAGATTGACGCCCGTGTAGTCAGTCGTCGTCGGTTGGGTTGCGTTGTTGTACGCCGTGACCAGGTCCGTCTCGGCCGTCGTATACGTGCTGTCCCCGATGTGCTGCGGCCCTGCGGTCCCCGGTGGAAATCCGGTGATGCCGGCGCTTGAAGCCCCGATCGCGCCAGTAATCCAGCTCGGGCCCGTGTTGGTCATGCCTGCCCCGGAAAGGACCGCGAAATTTCCGGCGGTTCCGAGGTTGGGGTCGGTGGCGGCCAGGGCCGTGAGAGGCCAGATCGCTCCCACGAGGGCGGCAACAACCAGGGAAAGCAGTAGCCGGCGCAGCTTAGTCACAGAGCGATCCTCCTCGCAGTTCGATCCGCCTCGGCAATGTGGTAGGAATCGAGGCGGGGCTGTCAAGGTGGGGCGGCGGACATAACAATCTCAGTAAAATCCGAGGCTCGGGCGTCGGCTGCCAACCCACCTGCGCGAAGGTAGAATTGCGTGTTCGTGACCGCTTTGCCGTCCTCGGAGATCTCACGAGGTTTGGAAGGCGAAGACCTCCGAACGACACACTGGAAGGACGCCAGGCACTGGATCGGCGTCTACGCTGACCTGATTCGATTCAAGGTCGGCCTTTTGGAGAGGGTGCACCGGGAGTTGCCGAAGCTTCGCCCGGTGGCGCAACAGGCGGCCGCGACCGACCTCGCCATCATCGAAGGCCAAATGCGTGGTTATCAAACCAGGCTCGACCTTTGGTACCAGCGTCTGTGGGAGCTCCAAGGATTGCAGCTCGATCCAGAAGGTCAGTTGATCCGCCACCGCGGACGGGAGGGCCACTTGACGAAGCGGGAGTTTCAGCTGCTGCAGTTCTTGCTCGACCACCCGCATCGATTCTTCACGGTCAACCAGTTGCTGGCCAGAGCGTGGGCCGACCCGGCGCTGTTTCCCGAGGAAGTGCGCAATTACATACGCCGGATCCGCAAGATCCTTGCGGATCTCGAGATCCCATGCGAGCTCGTAAACCGCCCATCTCGAGGCTATTCGCTGGTCTTTCGACCAGACGACTGAACCCCATCGCGACCACGAAGGCCGAGCAGCCGGCGAATCGAGAGAAAGTTACTGACCTTCTTATGGCAGCCGGCGTGAAATGGTGTCATGAAGCTTCCGGATGAAGACCGCGTCCGGCCCGACATGGTGGCCGCCGCCCGCGGAGGCGACGCGAGTCGGGCCATGGACGGCGAGGGCGATCCCACGAGTGCATCGATGGAGCAAGCGCTCTACTGGAGACAGATCTACCGAGAGATCTTGGCCATGGAAGAGAAGGTCATGGAGCGCATCCAAGATCTCATGGCCAAACAATCACCGCAGGTTCGGCGAGAGGTCGAACTGACAAACGTCCCTGTGGTTGCCGCTCAAGCTGACAGGTTCCGGCAGCGCCTCGGATTCTGGGCCGCCAGAGTGCATGAACTCGAGTAGCCGCGACTTGGCTGATTCAGCAACGCTAGAGCAGCGGCTGCGGGCGGTTCGCATCAAGCGCGCGGCATCGCGACTTTCGCGTGCCACCACCGTAGCTTTTTGGATCGCCGGCTTGACGGCTCTTGTGATCGTTGTTGCGGCCAACCTGGTGAGCGGTCACTAATCACGTTGAACCGGAACCGTCCACATCGAGCAAAGGATTGACAATGGACAGCACACCCCCTAGCGACTTGGATGTTGCACCCGAGGCGCTGCCGGGCGAGAGGCGCACCCGTCTTAGCGGTGCCTGGACGGCAGTGGTTGTCGGGCTCGTCGCCCTGGTCGTGATCCTCGTTTTCATTTTGCAGAATCCGAAGAACGTCGAGGTGTCGTTTCTAATGTTCTCGGGTCACCTGCCTCTTGCCGTTGCTCTGTTGTTCGCCATGATCCTGGGCGCTCTGATCGTGTTTGCGTTCGGGGCGGCCCGACTTCTCCAGCTTCGGATGGTGGCAGGCCGGGCACGCCGAAGGGGTTGATTCCCGTATCCGGTCCGGACGGCTAAAAGTGAGTTAGGGTCGCGAAACCTTTGGCTGCTGGAGCAGCAGGCGGTATCCCTTCCCCTTCTCGTTGACCAATTCGCAGACGCCCTTGAAAGGCAAGAGCTTCTGTCGAAGCCGCGTCACATACGTACGGAACTGCTCGATCGACGCTTCGGGGCCCCAGGCGGGCAAAGCCACGTCCTCTGCAGCGAAGAACTGATTCGGGTTGGTCAGAAAGAATGACAAGAGCTGCCACTCGCGTTTCGTCAAGGAAACAGTGGCTTCCGGACCTTTGATGGTGCGCTGCTTTGCGTCGAACATGAGGCCGCCCAACTCGATTCTGGTCGCAATCGAAACCACGGAATCCACGTCAGGCCCGCGAAGCTCCGACCTGATCGCCCCGATCAAAGCGTCCGGAACGAAAGGTTTTGGCAGAACCTGGCTAGCGCCCGCCTCAAAGGAATCGAGCGTGGTGCCGGCCTCGTCAGACGACTCATCCAGCAAAATGAAAGGGGCCCGGGCCGTGGCCCGCAGTTCCCCCAAAACCTTGGGGTTTACGCGGGAGTCGGCGCTCATGCCAAGGATGACCAGGTCGAACCTCGTGGACTTCTCGAGCTGACGCTTGGCTGAGTCGAACTCAGCCACACTCTCAAATTCCCCTCCTGCCATCTCGACCACGTGCGAAATGACAGAGCGGTAGCCGGCATTCGCTTCGACGACCAGGACTCGGGGCCCCTTGGCTCGTGGCCGAGGCCGAGACGGGGTCGGGCTCTCTCCCATGACACTCCTTTGCCGAACTGCGACCGGCGCTCGTTATTTTGCCTAGCGGGTGGATGCTACAAGTCCCCGCGAAAAGTCAGTGAGTAGCCGCGGCCGGGCCGGTTGACGACGTCGGAAGGTATCTCCATGGCCGCCAGGATCTTGCGTATCCGCCGGACGTAGGTGCGGACCTCTTCCGGAAACAGGGCCGCCCCGCCCCAGGCCTGGCTGAGGATCTCGGTCACCGTGAAGTACCTGTGGGGATGATTCAGCAGGAGTTGAAGGAGCTGAAACTCGCGGACCGTTAGCGTGGCCTCCCCGTCTTTGTAGCGAATCAGTCGTCTTTCCGGATCCAACCAGAGACCGTGAAGGTCCCTGACGCGTTGGGACCATAGATCAAGCCGTTTCTGGTAGCCCATCATCTGATCCTCGACGATCTTGAGATCGGACTCCGCCGCCTTCTGCGCATCGGGCGTCAGCTTGGCCAGGTCGCGTCTGATTTGATCGAGGATTCCGCGCTTGAACTCGAGGAGATCGGAATAGATGCTGATCCAGTGATGTGCGTCTTCCCAGTGCGTCGTTTCAAGGTGCTCACCCTCGAGGGGCGGTGAAGGCTCATCAACCACAGGCGACAGGAATGTTGTCCGGGTCGCGCTCGAGCCCTCGGCATCTGTGCGCTGATCGAGAATGTGCGGACCAGCCCTCGGCATCATTCACGTTGAGGAATGTGCCACGCCGTTGCTGCCGATGTCAGCAAGAAGTGGAGCATTCCTGCATTACAAATATTGCGCACCCATTCCTCAGGGGATCGCACATCTTTATCGAGAAGAGCGCGCCAACCTCAGGCTGCTCACTGTGACGTTACTGAATTTGGAGCTTTCTGACGACCGCATCCACACGAATACCGGCGAGCGAATCGGGTCTGAGGCTTGGCCACACCTCCTCCCGTCGCGTCTGCGACGCGCACTTGCTAGTGCGGGGTGTCTTGCGGTGCAGGAAGGGCTTACTGAGATGGCCTCAGTACAAAACCCGTATCGGTTACGGATGACGGCCTGCCAGTCAGCCCTGAGACTGCTCTGGATTCACTTGTGCTTTTGGAGAGGTTGATAGATGAAGAAGCAGCTGGGACTGGGCCGACGACAATCTGGTGGTGATCGGCACCGGACGGCTCAGGCGCCCCTTCCATATGAGCGGAATCCGAGCCCACTATTCAACATACCGCGACGGTCGCAGAGGAGTGAGAAATGAAACCACGCCGCATCTTTCTTGTTGCAGCGATCCTGGCGATCGCGTCCCTTATGGGAGCAAGCGTCACATCGGCTCACACGCTCGTCGATCCGACTACGTTGACCCCGCCTCTCAAACCGTTCCGTATTTGCTTTCAAGACGGCCCGTGGGTTAAATGCGACACCAGCACCCCAACGACGAGTTTCGCAAACCAGGCCAACACGGACTTCGATCTGCCGTGCGGGACGATCTACGAGAGTGGGACAGCGACGACTAACGCCACCCGGTGGTACCAGAACCTGTTGCTCGTCGAACGTAACGCTCAGGAGCACATCGCCGGTACGTGGAGCCTCTCGCCGACGGGATCAGGCCCCACGGTCGCTTTTGCCACAGACATCAGCTGGCACGAGACGTTCCTCGTTCCGGGGGACCTCTCGAGCGACTCCGAAGTCGTGCACGGGAGCTTCCTTCGCGTCCCGGCCCTAGGCGCTGAGTTTCACGACAGCGGTATCGGCCTGCCCGATGGGACCACTCACGGGCACACCTCTTTCACCGACGCGGCCAAAGCTCAACTCTGCGCCCTTCTTACGCCGTAACCCAGGGTCACAAGCGAGCGTGGGCGACCATTTTCAAGAGCTAGCGCGGATCGTGGACATGGCGTGGTGAGTCGTGTGTGGCCGAAGCAGCGTTGGACAATCTGAATTGATGCGTCGGTGCGAGGATGGATCGCCATGCAGCGACTTGCGTTGGTCGTCGTCGAATCCGGGCCGGGTATCGTCTTCATCCATCCGCCGGGCGCGCCCGTAGACGCGCCCGCCTCACTCCCTAGCGGGATCGTCTTGGACGGGGAGAGCCCTGAACACGGAGCCGTGCGCCTGGTACGCGAACAGACCGGTCTGGAGGTCGCGATTACGGAGCGACTCGTCGAGTTCGAGCAGGAAGGCACACCGTACGGCACGGCGGCTATGACTGGTTTCGTTGCGCGCGTCGAATCCGGCGAACTCAGACAAGGTGATGAAGGGCCGCCCGCTATCTATGCCCTGGACGAGCTACCAGCGATCATTCCGGTGCGCGTCGCAAACCAGATCGTACTTGACGCGTATCTGTCCACAAGGCGCTAAGGAGACACCCAGTAGTTTGCTCATGCTATGAGGCACGTGGCTCAGCCAGGGCTGGACATTGCGTATTCGATCGCCTGCGCGCGCGATATGGTCCGGCCTCGGGCTCGCCCTTTCTCAAATTCCGCACCCTGGATGTCTTTGAGAAATGGCGTGTTATCACTAATGGCGCCGCGGGCTGTGCTCTTCGGATCCAGGTCGGCGATTCCTTCCAGTGCTCCCCATAAGGTTCCAGCGCGGACTGCATCTCCTCGCAGCGCAGCGATCGCGGCTGCGGCACCGATTGCGTAGGGAACGTTCACGCGGTCGCTGATCGAAGCGAGCCTTTCCAGACCGGTACGTAAGTCAATTTCAGCCTGATCGAGTTGACCTGCTGCTATGAAGAACTCGGCCGCAGCCACCAGGGACGTACCACTGATAAAGGTGGATGCGCCACGATTGGTGAGAGGTGCGCTCTGGTGCACAAGATGCTTTCCTTGCTCCAGATCTCCTCGCGTGAATGCAGCCATCGCGAGCACGTACAGCGCAAAACCCTCGTCTTCGGGATTCCTATCACGCCGAGCGATCTGGAGTGATTCTGTCGCGAGAGTAACTGCACGCTCGACATCGCCCTGGCGAAGCGCCGCATTCGCGATTCGAGCAGTGAGGTGACCGATGTGTTCCTCTTCGTTGGCTGCGCGAAAGAACTCGACGGCGCTCGCGTATTCCGGCTCGGCCAAGTCGTAGCGGCTGATCAGGTCGAATGCGGCCCCACGAGCCCGGAGGGCGCGCGCGTGAACGCCCGGGTCTAAGGATTCCGCTGCTTCAGTTACCTTGGCGAGCAGCCGCTCCAAACGCGTGCGGCCTCCGTCTGGATCAGTGGTGATCCAGTACATCTCGGTCAGCAAGAACAGCCTGATTCCGTCCCGGGCGTGGCCTGATTCGGTTGCCCAGCTCAGGGCGACATCGATGTTCGGTTGCTCGTCGGTGGCAAGATCGATCTGCATAGGGCCGGTGGCGTCCTCGCTTAGATTTGCGTTCGCAAAGAGGTTCACAAGGTGTTCGAGTAGTCGCTGCAGGATTCGCGCCCGTTCAGCCCGCCCCAGATGCTCCGCTGCGAAGTCGCGCAAGGTATCGAGCATGCCGAAGCGACCACGGTCGATTCGTCGTACAAGGTTCTTGTCGACGAGAGATTCCAGGTTGCTGACACTCGCATCCGCTACGCGTTCCGAAGTATCGAGCGTCCAACCTCCGCGGAACACTGACAGCGCGGCGAACAGCCTTCGCTCGTCAGGGCTCAACAGGTCGAACGACCACTCGATCGTTGTCCGAAGCGTTTGGTGTCGCGCCTCGGCATCTCGCCCGGCTCGGAGAAGGTCGAGTCGGCTGCCAAGCCGTTCGAGAAGTTGATCAACGGTCATCAGCGACGTTCGAGCAGCAGCGAGTTCGATTGCTAGTGGGAGGTCGTCCAGGCGAGCACACAGCTCGCCGAGTCTTCGGTCGGTTTCGAAAGCCGGCGTGATCGCACGAGCGCGGGCCAGGAAAAGGTCTAGCGATTCGTTCCGGGCGAGTGGCTGAACCGGATACAGATGCTCGGCTTGGAGCGAAAGACGCTCGCGACTTGTGACCAGCACGTCGAGGAGGCGACAGTCAGCCAGAAGTGTTGCGACCTCCGGCGCCGCGGCAATCACATGCTCAAAGTTGTCGAGGAGAAGCAGGAGGTGACGGTTGCCAATAGCCTCAGCGGCCGAGCCGCCGCCGAGCGTTCGACCGACCGCCGGCATGACGTCATCAGCTTTCGATAACGCCGAGAGAGGCACCCACCACACGCCGTGCTCGTAGTGTTCGGACAATGCGGCGGCGACCTCGAGCGCGAGACGTGTCTTGCCACTCCCGCCGGTGCCGGTCAGGGTGACCAGCCGCACATCATCACGGCGTAGCAGAGCCCGGGCGCCGGCCAGCTCGCGCTGGCGACCAATGAACGGAGTCGGCGGCAGTGGCAAGTTGGTCGCGAAAAGCGTCCGTAAAGGCGGGAACTCGCCGTCGCCCAGCTGGTAGATCCGCACCGGCGTCGATAAGTCCTTGAGCCGGTGCTCACCAAGATCGTGTACGTCATCCCTGCCAGCGAGCTCGCGCGTCGATTGCGATAGCAGGATCTGACCGCCGTGCCCGGCAGCTGTGATCCGCGAGGCCCGGTGGACGTCCAAGCCGACGTAACCGTCTGCAGTCACGGTGGGCTCGCCGGTGTGCAGCCCCATACGCACGCGCACCTGACCGTTGGCGAGCGCGCGTTGTCCATCCTCGGCAGCAGCCACCGCGTCGGATGCACGGGCGAAGGCAACAAAGAACGCATCGCCCTGGGTGTCCACCTCGACGCCGCCATGGCGCGCGAAGACCTCACGCAGGGCACGGCGGTGTTCTGCAAGTGCATGCGGATACGTGTCACGCAGCTCATCCAGCAGCCGGGTCGACCCCTCGACATCGGTGAACAGAAGGGTCACCGTCCCGCGCGGGAAGTCAGGCAGGGCCAGGTCTCCAAGCCATACGTGATGATGTTGTCAGGGGTGGGGTCGGCGGCGCTCGATCGCTTGATCGAGCGCGCGATCTACGGCGCGCAGTCAGCCGCTGATTATGCAGGGATCCTGACGATGGTGATTGTTCCAGTAGATCCCGACGAAAGTCACCATGATGCCGACGCTTAACAGGCCGTGGCGCCACCGAGCAACCTGCCTTCTCTGCCTCTCCCGACGTCTGCGCCGAAGCGCGAGGGACCTCCTCCGAGACGCGTTCAAGTGGAACATCGCTGCGCCATGTCCTCGATCCCATCGCGCTCGACGAAGCCGGCTCCGTTGCGTTCCAGTTCGTCGATCAGCTCATCGATCGGCACCCACGGTAAGGTCTGCCTCGACACCCGGCAGTTGAACCTCGGCACGCATTGAGGAGGGCCATGGCTTCAGAGGAGAGACGGCGGCTCGACTCCATCCAGACAGGTCGTGCCCCTTGGCGGAAGTGGGGACCCTACCTGAGCGAGCGGGCCTGGGGCACCGTGCGTGAGGACTACAGCGCCACAGGTGAGGTCTGGGAATTCTTCCCTCACGACCACGCGCGCTCGCGCGTCTATAGATGGAACGAGGATGGGCTTGCCGGTCTGTCCGACGACCGCCAGATCCTGTGCTTCGCGCTCGCCTTCTGGAACGGCCGGGATCCGATCCTGAAGGAGCGCATTTTCGGGCTGACAGGAAACGAGGGCAATCACGGCGAGGACGCCAAGGAGTACTGGTTCTATCTCGACTCCACGCCGACCCACTCGTGGATGCGTTGGCGCTACCTGTACCCCCAGGCGGCGTTTCCCTACGCCGAGCTGGTGGCTGAGAATCACCGGCGAAGCCGCGCCTTACCGGAATACGAGCTGCTCGACACCGGGATCTTCGATGGCGACCGGTACTGGGAGATCACCGCGGACTATGCGAAGGCGGCGGAAGAGGACGTCATGATCCGCCTCACGGTCCGCAACGCGGGGCCCGATCGAGCGGAGATAGACGTGGTGCCGACCCTTTGGTTTCGCAATACGTGGGCTTGGGGTCTTGACGAGCGTGTTCCGTTGATCACCGGAGAGTTGGGCGTCCTCCAGGCCGAACACTGGGAGCTCGGCAACGTGAGCCTTGCGTCGGAGGGTTCGCCGGACCTCCTCTTCTGCGACAACGAAACGAACAGCCAGCGACTCTGGGGACTGCCGGGACGCAGTCAGTTTCCCAAGGATGGGATCAACGATTACGTCGTGTCCGGCGCCGCTAGCGTCAATCCGATTCGGATCGGGACCAAGTCTGCGTTCCGGCATCACCTGGTGGTCGACCCAGGCGCCAGCGCCACGGTCCGTCTGCGACTGAGCGATTCTGGTGCGGGCATCGACGCCGATTTCGAGTCGGTTCTCGAAGCGCGCCGCGAGGAGGCGAACGAGTTCTATGCCCAGCTGACTCCAAAAGGCACGCCGCCTGAGCAGGCCATGGTCCTGCGCCAGGCGATGGCCGGCATGCTGTGGTCGAAGCAGTTCTATAACTACAGCGTTCAGGACTGGCTGAAGGGCGACCCGGCGGGTCCCACGCCTCCACACGAGCGGTTGCAGGGTCGCAACTCCGACTGGCGGCACCTTGACAACCGCGACGTCATCTCCATGCCCGACAAGTGGGAGTATCCGTGGTATGCCGCGTGGGACCTTGCGTTCCACTGCGTCACGCTCGCGTGGGTCGATCCCGAGTTCGCCAAGCACCAGCTTCTCCTCCTGTGCCGCGAGTGGTACATGCACCCGAACGGTCAGCTCCCCGCGTACGAGTGGGCGTTCGGCGACGTCAACCCACCGGTCCACGCCTGGGCTGCGCTGCGCGTGTTCGAGATCGACGGATCACGTGACTACGACTTTCTGGGCCGCGTGTTTCAAAAACTGCTTCTCAACTTCACCTGGTGGGTGAACCGCAAGGACCGAGAGGGCAACAACGTCTTCGCGGGCGGATTTCTCGGCCTGGACAACATCGGCCTATTCGATCGGTCGTCGCTGCCGGTGTCCGGCCACCTAGAGCAGTCGGACGGGACCGCCTGGATGGCCATGTACTGCCAGAACATGCTCGAGCTGTCGCTGGTGCTCGCCCAGCACGACCGTACTTACGAAGACATGGCGGTCAAGTTCTTCGAGCACTTCGCCCTGATCGCGTCCGCGCTCAACCACCAGGGGCTATGGAACGAAGAGGATGGGTTCTACTACGACGTGCTCCACCTCGCCGACGGCTCGATGCAGCCGCTCCGAGTGCTCTCGATGGTCGGGCTGGTTCCACTGTTCGCGGTGACAACCCTTGGTCCGCAGACAATGGCGCGCCTGCCTGAGTTCATGAGGCGGGCCGACTGGTTCATGCGGCATCGGCCGGAGGCGACGGGCGTGATCGAGCACATAAGCAATGAGACTCACGCCGGCTGGCGAATGCTCTCCATCGTCTCGCCGGAACGCCTGCGGCGGATCCTGGCGCGCGTCCTGGATTCGGAACGGTTTCTCTCGCCGTACGGAGTGCGGGCGCTGTCGAAGTGGCACCGCGACCATCCGCTGATGGTCGACGTCGGCGGACACGTGGCGCGGCTGATGTACGAGCCGGCCGAGTCGAGCACCGGACTGTTCGGCGGCAACTCCAACTGGCGTGGACCGATCTGGATGCCGGTGAACTACCTGCTCGTCGAAACGCTTCGGGTGTACCACCGATACCTTGGCGATGATTTCACCGTCGAGTGCCCGACCGGATCGGGACAGATGATGTCGCTCGATTTGGTCGCGGACCAGATCGCGTGCCGGCTGATCGGGATCTTCCTGGACAGCGACGGACGCCGCCCGGTCTTCGGCTCGTACGAGCGGTTCCAGAGAGACCCAGCCTGGCACGACCTGATCCCGTTTCACGAGTATTTCAACGGTGACACCGGGATGGGCATCGGCGCGTCGCATCAAACAGGTTGGACAGGACTCGTCGGCGACCTGTTGATCCGCATCAACATCAAAGAGGACACGTGAAGACGCGGGGACGGTCCGTCGCACCGTCCCCGCGGACATTCGGAGCTAGCCGGGCGCTAGCGAAGCGCGGCGAAGTTGATGACTGGGCAACGAACCAAAACGTTGGTCACCTCGATCGTGCCCAAGCCGGCGTTGGCAGCAGCGACGATGTCATCGTCCTTGCTCAGTTCGTGGGGCGTGACACCTTGCTTCCAATGAAAGATCTGCAGATTCCAAGCGCCACCTGCGTATCCAACTTCGGTCGGAATGAAGTTGAGCACATTGCACGAGGTGGCATCTGCAGGGAGTGCCGCGAGCAGGCGGCTGCACTGCACGTCTGGTGTGGAGCCGTTCGCGTCGACCACGTGGTACACGACGTTTCCTTTGGCGATGAGCTGCGCCGCCTGAGGTGATGACGTCACTTCGGCGGTGGCGACGTACTCGATAATCTGGTGGTCGTAGAACCCCGAGTTGATCGTGGCGTTAGCCGAGGCGGGGACCGCCCCTACGATCGCCAGGGCCGCAGCGGCGAGCGAGCTACCGATGAGGCGGAGCATATGCTGACCTCCCGTTGCCGTTGTCGAACGCTCGAATGAGCGCCCTCCTGAGTCTGGAGCCTAGGCGACATTTATGACGGGACCGTGACCGTGCGGCAAATCGAGTAAGGCTTGCCAATTGAGCGCACAGTTCACAGAGTTGGTTTCAGCAGAGTGGAGTCGGCTGCAAGAAGTCCCAAACGGGAAGGCGTCCTGACGCGGGTACCGGCGTTGGCGACCCGCGGGCCGTGGGGCATGCGGAGGGTCGTGTGAGCGACATCGACCCATCCCGTTCGAGGACGTTGGATCGTGGTCGGCTTGATTGAGCCTGCTGGTTGGTGCTGGAGAATAGAGAACTGGCGTTGCGCTATCGCTAGGTTTCGGCCGCAAGCCTAAGTAGGCCCATATGATTCCTGGCTGCTCGCTCTATCGCGGTCGAACTCCTCGCCCTCGTCCAGCACCAGACCGCGACGCATAGGCTTCGCAGCCGTCGCAGTAGCGAAAGTAAGTCCTGGTCCACATAGAAGGCGCCCGCGCCTTGTCCAGGCAGTGCGCTCAGGTCCCACTCGAGGGGCCCTGTACAAACAGACTCGAAGTCGATCAACAGATACCCAGCCTTGCTGACAAGTACGTTGCCGCGATGAGGATCCCCGTGCAAAGTTCGGCACCTGAGCTTCCGGCCGTGGATCTCCGAGGTGATGCTCAGGTACTGGCTGCACAAAAAGTCCCGGTCAGAGGCCGCGAGGGGAGAAGAGGCTGATTCGCCGAACAGGATCTTTGCGGTCCGCCTTACCTGGCGGTCTAAGAAGGAGGGGAAGGTTTCGGGGTAGCTGTTCAGCGCCTCATGGACTTGCGCCAAGGCATCCCCGGCGCCCCGGCTTGTTGCAAGCGCGTCTGGATCGTGATCCTGATGACGCCAGAACGTCATCGCAAATTCGCCCTGTACGTGCGGGCCCGGAGGCAGTTCCTGGCTAGGGCCGACGACCGGGGCGCCGGCGCGAATGAGGTGGCGTGCGATCTCGAGCTCGGTGGCCAACTTGCGCCAACCCTGATCTCCAACCGAGGCGCGGCAGATCTTCGCCACGACCGGTGACGGGGCGAGGTGAACTACAACATTGGTCGCATCGTGCAGCACCCGTGCCTGATCGGCCGCGATGCCGTGACGCATGGCGATCTCTCGAGCCGCCTGCACAGCAGGCCCGTTTCGTACTGAAATCTCGTGCCCCATCGATCTGATGGGCACTGTCCGTCGGAGGGGGCATGTCCCGAATCGGGGACATACCCATTCGACACCCCCAAAGTTGTTGAATGGCCGGCGGGGGCCGGGGCACCCTTAGGTTGGGATCGCAGTGGTTATTGCGGCGACTTCGAAGCGACTTCGCAGGGCGAGCTTGCCCAGGATGTTGCTCACGTGGTGCTCGGCAGTTTTGGGGGAGATGAACAGCTTTTCGCCGATCTGTGCGTTAGTCAGCCCCTGGCCGATGAGATCGACAATCTCCCGCTCGCGCCGGCTGAGGGGCGCCAGTGGGTCCGCCGGAGGTCGCGGAATGTAGGACACCTTGGCACCGAGCCGTCGGAGGAGGGTCGCGCAGACCTCGGCCTCGGGCGCATCGAACCTTTCATAGATCGCGAGAGCGGCTCGGGCTTCGGTGACAGCGACGGGGGCTTCGGAATCCGCCAGGAGCCGCGCCAGTGCCAGGTGCAGAGCGCCCCTGATCAGGACCTGCTCGATGAGTGCGACGGCTTGCAATCCCTCCTCGATAGCGGCGCGGGCGCCGCCCACGTTTCCCGCTGCCGCGAGCACGTTGCCCATAGCCAAAGCCGCTTCCCCGATCAGCGCGGGTGATCGCGTCTCGCGCGCCAGGCGGTCGCTGGTCTCAGCGGCGCGGTGGGCGGCATCGGTGTCACCGCGCGCGATCTCTGCGTTCGCAAGCAAGGCCAGCAGCGGCACCGCTCTTACATGGTCATCGCCGATCTGCCGCAGCGCCTGCTTCACCGACGAGACGGCGTGCTCGAGCTCACCGCGGACATAGTGCAGTTTCGCCCGAGTCGGGATTGCTTCCCACCTGTCGCCGCACGCGGCGAGCAGCTGCTCCGCCTCCCGCAGCCGGCCCTGACGCACGCGGAGGTCGGCCAGCGAAGCACGCGACATGACTCGTTGGAGAAAGAAACCGTTCCGACCGGCGGTCAGGCTGACGGTTAGCGCCGTCTCCGCGTCGTCCCAGCGACCGACCTGGCAGAGAAGGCTGCCGTACGTCGCCTGGCAGTGCGCAAACAGTATGGGTGCCTGCTGGTCGCTGTGCGAAATGCCCACCTCTTCCATAACCCGGAGCCAGGCGTCGGCCCGGGCAAGATCGCCGATCCGTTCGCAGGCGGTCAGGGTGCAGCACGCAACCTGACCGGCCGCGAAGGAATGCACCTCGCCGCTGTTGAGAATGGCCATCGCCTCATCGATCAGCTCCATGCCTTCGGCGCTGCGTCCAAGCGTGACCAGGGCCAGCCCTTGGTCCGCGAGCGCCTTGCACTCGAGGTCGAGGTCGTCGAACTTCCGCGCGAGCTTGACGGCTTCGGCCGCCTTGGTGGCGAGAGCCCCGACGTCGGTGACCGAACAGCCGACGAGACCCAGCTCGACCCAGCCGCGCTCAACGCACTCCCCTTCGTCCGCCAACATGGTGCGCCCCCGCGAGAACCAGCCGCGGGCTGCGACCTGGTTGTTGAACCCTTCGAAATAAATTCGCCCAACGGCGGCTGCAGCAAGCGCAGCCCGCCGCTTGCGCCCCTGATGCCTGAGTCCTCGGTAGGCGGCCTGAGCGGTCGCAAGCCCAGCGTCGAAGTCATGAACCATGTATTCGAGGAACGCCATCTCGAGCTGGACGTCAGGATCGCCATCGCGTTCGAACCGATCGAGCAGATCGCGCCGACGCTTCTGCAAGTCTGGAGCCTTCAAGGAAGCTCGGAGACCTGCGTTTGCTGCCGGCTCGCCGTGCTTGAAGGGGAGGGTCTCCAGCTGGGTCATGTTCCAGGGCAAGCCTAGTCGCACGTCAGCCCTTGTGGGCTGCGGCGCGCGAAACCCGGATGGGCCGCGAACCGCACCGCGCGTTTCCGATGGCGAGCGACTGACCGGAGTACGCCGGGTCGATGATTACTTGAGGGCGGGATCCAGGCTTTCTAGCGCAGCCGAAAGCTCAGATCGGGATGCGATGCCGAGCTTTGGGAACACCCGGTAGAGGTGAGCACCGACAGTCCGGTGCGAAAGAAACAATCGGTCACCGATTTCGCGATTGGAAAGCCCAGACGCGGCCATCTGCGCGATCTGCAGCTCCTGCGGCGACAACGACTGGCGAGGTCCTGGGTTCGCTTGTCGCGCTGTCGGCGAAGGTTGCGGTCTAGGAGAACGGCGTTATCGGGTGGTCCTGCAAGACGCCGTCGACATAAACGTCCACCCGCTCGTTGTAAAAGCTGAGCAAGTTCTCGATCTTCGGACACTCTGGGATCGGAGCGGGATAACTCCAAACGACGTCCTGGATCATCGCGTCACCGATTGGTCCTGACCAGTACCGCGCGACGCCCTTATACGGGCATCTGGTCACAGATGAAGTTGGCACGAGGAGATCCATGCGCACGTCCTGCTTCGGGATGTAGTAACGCGTGGGCAGCCCACTCTCGAAGAGCAGAACCGGCCGGTGCGTATCGGCCACCACCACGCCGCGGATCTCGACGCGCACGTGTCGGGAGCTATGAACAGTGTCCACTCTGGAGTACGGATCTCGCGGGTGGACGAAGACCTCCTCGTCCTCCTCGAACCACGCGTCCATCTCGTTCCAGTAGAACGTGAGATGGTCCTCGAGAGCCTCCCTATCGCCGGCGGGCTTTACGTACGCGCGGGCGGCCCTTTCA
>Ga0070717_10000180_pt1 | contig 46974 bp, 41 predicted proteins | sample LARL113metaG_FD_71366 | JGI IMG/M metagenome (GOLD analysis project Ga0070717, IMG submission 71366) | Corn, switchgrass and miscanthus rhizosphere microbial communities from Kellogg Biological Station, Michigan, USA - LAR L11-3 metaG | ecosystem: Host-associated > Plants > Roots > Rhizosphere ...
CATCTCCGCGGCCGAGTCGGCGATCCAGTTCTGCACGGTCTGGTGGCTCGCGAGCTTCTTGCCGAACGCCTCACGCTGGAGCGCGCGCTCGCACAGCATGTCGAAGGCGCGTCGGGCCTGGCCGAGCCAGCGCATGCAGTGATGGATTCGCCCGGGCCCGAGCCTTGCCTGCGCGATTAGAAATCCCTGGCCGCGCTCGCCCAGCAGGTTGGCCGCGGGAACGCGCACGTTGTCGTAGACGATCTCGGCGTGGCCGTAGCCAAACCGCTCGCTTTCGCCGCCCATGGTCGGAATGTTGCGCAGGCGTTTCAGGCCGGGCGCGTCGGAGGGGACGATGATCATCGACGCTCGCTCGTACGCGTCCGCCTTCGCCTCCGTGAGGACCATCGCGATCAAGAAGTCCGCGATCATCCCGTTCGACGTGAACCACTTGTGCCCGTTGATGACCCACTCGTCGCCGTCGAGCTCGGCGGTGGCTTTGAGTAGGGTGGGATCGGAGCCCGCGGTGTCGGGCTCGGTCATGGAAAACGCCGACCGGATCGTCCCCTCCAGCAGGGGATGGAGCCAACGCTTTTTTTGCTCCTCGGTGCCGAACTCGGCGAGGATCTCGGAGTTGCCGGAGTCGGGCGCCTGATTGCCGAAGATGATCGGCCCCCACACAGAGGCTCCCTCGATCTCGTGCATCAGGCCGAGCTTCACCTGGCCGTAGCCCTGGCCGCCGAGCTCGGGCGGGAGGTGCGTCGCCCACAGCTTCTGGCGCTTGACCTCCTCTTGCAGGGGCCGGATGGCGCGCATGAATCCAAGTTCATCGGTGTCCAGAACCTCGAGCGGATACACCTCGTCGTGCATGAAGCGCCGCATCCACTCGAGCTTCTTTTCGAACTCGGGCTCGGTCGAGAAATCCCAGGTCACAGGAGCGTGATTCCTTCGTCAATCATGGCGACGATGGTATCGGTGAGGCCTTCGTACATGGGGTCCGGTCGTTTGCCGCGGCGGTGCAGCATCAGGTTGTAGCCGAAGATCGACGCGTACTTGTAGAGAGTCATGGCCAGGTACCAGCGCATCTCGGCCTGGTCGACGCCATACAGAGCGATCACCTCAGCGTCCGGCAAAGCGGGCCACTCGCCGGGGTGGCGGCTTGGGACGATGCACAGCGCGCCGAGGTCCAGAAGAGGTTGGCCGATCTCGGCGATCTCCCAGTCGAGGATGGCCGCAACCTCGCTTCCGCGAAAAAGGAAGTTGCCCGGGTGGTAGTCACCGTGGACGAGCGTCGGGCGCCGCTCGACCGGAACCTTCGCCGCCAGCAAGCCACCAAGCTGACCGGCGCGTGGCGTGAGCTCTTCGGGAGCGCGCTGCATCAGCATCGCCCACCGCATCATCTCGACCTGCAGCGGGACCTGGTCCTCGTCGCCGATGCCGGTCCTGTCCAGCGGCAGCGCCTGCATCCGCTTCAAAACCTCGACCGCGCTCGCGATCAGATCGCGCGGCTTTTCGTGGGTGGCGGCGGCTTCGATGCGCTCGCCGTCGACGCGCTCCATAAGGACGAAGGGGCGGCCATCGACGACCGGGTCGGAGCAGATGACGGGAACGGCCGGGGTGGGGAGGTCCGCGTCGTGAAGGGCCGCCATGATGCGACCCTGGCGCATGACGTCGGCGGTCGCGGCGATGCGCGCGCCGGGCGGTGGCAGGCGCAGGACGTATTGGCCATCCTCCGCGCTGACGAAGTACGTGAAACCGGAGTGCCCTTCGGGGATGGGCTCGACCGACCAAACGCGTCTGCCGATCGCTTTCTCGAGGTCAGCGCGTATCCGATCGGTCATTCGAGGTGCGCGGTGTCGCCGAGCGAGCCGACCATCTGGCGGTCGCCGAGCACGCGGATTGTGCTGATGCTCGTGTAGTACGGCAGCACGCGGAGCTGTCCAGGTCCGAGTCGCATCGCGTCGGTGAGGCAGGCGACGATCGAGGCTGCATGACACACGAGGACGATGCGCTTTCCCTCATGCGCTCGTACCACATCGTCGACGACGCCGCGCATACGCGCGACGGCGGAGTCGTGCGACTCCTTGAAATCGAGCGCCCCGTCCTCGGAGATCTCGAGCGCCATCTCCACCAGTCGATCGTCGACGGTGAAGTCATCGGTGATCGCTCGCGCTGTTTCCGTCGCACGGCGCAGAGGGCTCGAATAAACCGCCGCGGGCTCGTGGCGCTTCATCCGCTCCGCCAACCGTCGCGCCTGCTCGCGGCCGACTGAGCTCAGCGCAGGATCGATGACTTCGGTCAAGTCGCGATAACAATCCGCGTGTCGCACGAGCAACACCTCGGTCACGCCTTCGACTCCGATCAAGAAGATCGCTTCGAGCGATCGCATGGCGCGCATGAGCTGCTGCGAGGCGGTCGCGTCGGGGGGCGTCACGGCTAACATTCGATCACATGCTCCGGTTGGTGGGCATCGTCGCCCTATTCGTCCTCGCAGCCTGCAACCAGACCAGCGCCAAGGTTGGGCCATCGCCGTCGCCGATCATTCCAGAGGGCAACTGGATCCAGAACCTGACGCTGAGCGGCGATCTGCCGGGCCGCATCACCGCGATCATTCCGGATCAGGCCGGGCAGCAGGCGTTCTGCTCCGGGGCGAAGGCGCGCAACGGGGAGACCTGGTCCGACAGCTTTTTCGCCACCGTCGACGCGAGTGGAAACGAGTGGCAGCTGAGCGTCGTCATCGAGAACTTTCGCGGTCCGGGCACCTACACAGATAAGGACGTGAAGATTGCGGTGCAATCGCCGGACAACACGCAGACGTGGCTCAACCAGGACGCCGATCCCACGCAGAGCCTCGGCGCGGACAAGGTGACTTTCACGATCACGCGCAATCAGCAGACCGGCTCCGTGGACGCATTGCTGACCAACGCCACCTCGGGGAAACGTGGCGCGGAGCACATCACGGGCACCTGGAACTGCCGAGGCTGATCAGGCCCTGGAAGTTCATTTCGACGGGCACTGCTTCGGATGCGGACAGCTCAACCTCGAGGGGCTGCGCCTGAAGTTCGAGCCCGGACCGGACGGGTCGGTCGCCGAGTACCACGTGCCGGATCGGTTCCAGAGCTGGGCGGGGATGGCGCACGGCGGAATTGTGGCGCTGATGCTTGACGAGGCGGTCGGCTGGGCGGCGTGGCACGCCGGCCACCCCGGAGTGACCGGCCGGCTCCAGGTTTCGTATCGGCGGCCGTTGAAGCTGGGCGAGCACGTGAGGATCGTCGGCCGGGTCGAAAACGTCCGCCGGACGCTCGTATACGTCACGGCCGTGGTCGAAAACTCCGGCGACCGGTCGCGCGTCGCCGACGCCACCGCGACGCTGATGGAAGTTAAGACCGTAGTCGACACGATCTCCCGCTAGTCACAATTCGTTCCAGTAGAGTGGGCGATTCTCGATGAGCACCCCCAGATTGCCCGGCCCCATCCGGAGGTCCCGCCGCGCCCTTCAGATCGCGGCTGTTGCCGTGATCGTGCTGGCGGCGATCATCGTCATGGCCATCTGGGAAGGGGACGTCCCAGAGCTGTTCCGCTTCGGCATGCGGGGCATCCGAACGTTCTTCGGCGAGCACAGCTACCTGCCGGGGTATGTGCTGCTGTACGTCGAGGAGTCGGGCATCCCATTGCCGGCTCCGGGCGATGTTTTCGTGATGTACGTGGGGATTCACGTTCCGCACCACCTGGCCGCGTGGCTGGCTGCGTGGCTGGCTCTGGTCCTTGTGGTCGTGCTGGGTGCAACGAACCTGTTTTTCATCTCGAGGAGGGTCGGGCACCGGCTGGTGCACAGCGAGTTCGCGGAGTACGTGCACCTGAATCCCGAGCGACTAGCCAAGGCCGAGGCGTGGTTCAAACGGTATGGCGTCTTGGCCATCATCTTCGGCCGGCACATCCCCGGTTTTCGAGTGCCCATCACCGTGGCGTCCGCGGTTTTCGGCGTGCCTTACGTGGTCTTCGCGCCGAGCGTCGCCGTGTCGACGGCGATCTGGGCCGGAGTCATGCTGACCCTCGGGATCACACTCGGTCCGCACCTCGCCGTGCTCCTGGAGGCGCATCGGTGGATGTACTTCATCTGGGGTGGCATCGTCGCCGTGTTGATCGGCAGCATCTATCTCCGACAACGCCGTCGGAACGCCGAGGCGCGCAGAAGTGGACACCCGGGCCGACCGGTAGAATCACCGAGTTCGTAGCGAGCCGCGGGGGTGCGGGTCGTTCAGTCGGGGGCTGGCGCAGTTTGGCAGCGCGCACGGTTCGGGACCGTGAGGCCCCGGGTTCAAATCCCGGGCCCCCGACCAATTTCTGAATTCGGATTGGTGTTCTCAGGCCTGAATTCGGCTCGAATTCCAGGGCCTCACGGTTTTCCGCCGTGCGCGACCGATCTTGCCCGAGCCTCCGAGCGCCTCTTTATGTAGTACTCCATTTAGTAATCCGCCGGAAAGCCGACACAGATCTGGACGGACCCGTGAACTGGCCTAGAAGTTTCGAGTAGCCCCAGTAACTCAACCATCAGGTCGAGTTCATTTACCGAAGCCGCGCACCGAGATCGTCGTCAGCGCGAGCGCGGTCGACCGCAAACCTGGGTCCTCATTGGCCCCAGACGCCCGACCTGCGGTAACCGGCGGCCATTGCGAGGGCGATGAGGAACTGGATCAGTCCGACTATCGCTGTGAGTACGACGTACCAGGTCGGGCCCTGTTGAGGGATCTTGCCAGCCAGCTCAAGAGCCGCCGCCGGAACCCTCAATATGCCGGCCAGGAAAGCGATCAGGATGAGCCAGAACAGCCATCGCCAGCCGCGCACGATGCCGACAGACAGCAGCATTAGCAGCGCGGTCAACGCCAGGACCTCAGCGGCCTCGGCGCCCACCTGACCTCCGGGCAGCCCTCCGACCCGGTCGAAGACAGGGCGGGCGGTGATCCAGATCACAATTACCGCGACCCAATAACCTGCAAACAGGGCAAGAACGAGCCCTTTGATCCGGTTGATCACCCCGAGGCTAAGCGCAGGCATCAGACCCATTCGCTGGCGCGCAGCCGGAGATGCGGGGCGTCACAGAAGGACACTCGGGAGAGGCATTTCGAGATCAGGCGGAATCTCGAGGACTCGCTGGACGTTCGCTTTCGGCGATCGCGGCAAGGCGGTCAGTCAGCTCGCCTTCGACCTCTACATCGAACACCTGCCCCATCACGACCGCCCAGCCGTGGATGAAGTAGCGCCAGCCGTCCTCGACACGCAAACGGCGGGTTTGCGACTGCGCCCGAGCCTGACGTAGAAAGCGCAGATCGCCACGATAGTTGACGTCCCACGCGTATCCGTCCTCGGGAAACACCGCCTTGTCAGTCAGTGGTGATCCTGGAAGGTCCTTTCCCAATCCCGTCGCGTTGATGACCTGCGAACGCGCAGGCAACTCGGCGACGAGCCGGTCGTTGGTGATCGGATCTCCGTTTTCGACGTAATTGACGCTCGCGGCAGCATCGACTCGTTGGTGGACTCCGCGGATTCTCGCCAGGCGATCCGGACTCCGGTCCACCACCGTGATGCGCGACGCGACCCCCCTCTCAAGGAGCTGCACCGTGATCGCGGTTGCCGATCCGCCACCACCCAGGCAAAGAACCTCGCCGGCGGCCTTACCGCCGTGGAAGTCGTCGAACGCACGACGCGAGGACACCGGATCCGTGGCGTACGCGACAAGCGTGCCTCCGCGTCTGGCGAGGCATGACGTTTCCTGGCATAGATCTGCATACGCATCCACCTCGTCGAACAGGTCGCGGCATGCCTCGAACAGGTCGATCTTGTGCGTAGTGATGAGAGCCCCCACGGCTCGGTCGTCATGCTTGATCCGCTCGACCAGATCTCGATAGCGCTGCCCCTCGGCGCCAACCGGCAAGTCGCAGCCCACAAGGTGAACGTCGTTGACGCCCAGCTCCCTGGCCCATGCGGGGAACAGCCGCACCGCGGCTGACTGCGCTGTGCTCACTCCGATGAATGCGAATTCGCGCAGCGTCAGTCGTGACCCAGCACGCGCGTGTAGGCCGCGGCGAGCAGAATGATGATCGCGCCGTAGAGGACCTGCTTCACCGGATCGGGCACGTCGAGCAGCGTCAGCACGCTGTTCAGAACGGTCAGGATCAGCGCTCCCACGATCGTGCCCGAGTAACTTCCGCTTCCCCCGAAGATCGACGTGCCCCCGATCACGACTGCGGCGACCGAGGGCAGCAGCAGAATGTTCGCCAGGCCGAGGTCGGCCGCGTTCACTGTGCCGGCGAGCACGATGCCGGCCACCGCGCTGAACAGCCCACACAGCATGTACGTTGTCAGCAGGACCTGCCACGCGTGCACGCCGGCGAGGCGCGTCGCCTCGAGGTTGTCGCCGAGCGCATACAGCAGGCGGCCGAGGCCGGTGCCGCGGAGGCCCAGGATTAACGCCGCCGCCAGCGCCCCCCACAGAAAGAGGCTCACGGGAACGTAGCCGAGCACGTTGCCGGATCCGATCGTGTGGACGATCGCGGGCACGCTCGGCACGCCGCGCGCGACAGCCTGCTCGTAGACGTTCAAGCTTCCTGTCACGACAAGTCCCATGGCCAGCGTCATGATCAGCGGCTGCACCCGAAAGATTGCTACGCCGAGCCCATTGACCACACCAACCGCGACTCCGACCAGAAGCCCGAGAACGATCGCACGGGTGACGCCGTAAGGCGACTGGCTCGCCATGATGTAGGCGGCCGCGGTCGCGACGTTGGCGACCGACAGATCGATGCCGCCGGTGATGACCACGAGAGTCTGCCCGGCGGCGAGTATGCCAAGCGGCGCGGCGAACTCGAGTATGTTCGAGACCCAGTTCGCGTTCACGGCTCCTGGCCGGATAACCTCTATCAGTCCGGCGAGTGCGATAAGCAACGCGACCAGAACGAGGATCGAGCGTTGCTGTGCGAATCGCAGCGCGGATGTCATCGCCGCCTCAGGACGACACCCAGGCCACCGATCATGACCACAAGCACGATCAAGAGGCCCTGGATCATCTGGCCGTAGTTGGGGTCGATGCCGAGGTAGATGAGAACCGCCGGGATGAGCGACAGAATGTACGCGGCGGCGATTGGTCCGAGCATCCCGCCGCGGCCGCCCGCGAGGCTTACGCCTCCGAGCACGATCGCCGAGACGCCGCTCAACGTGTAGAGCGTCCCCGCCAGCGGCGAACCGACGCCGGTGGTCATCGACAGGGCGAGCCCGCCGCATCCGGCGAAGAATCCGCATACGGCGTAGGCCATGATGCGGCTCCTCGCGAGGTTCACCCCGGACCGGAAGGCTGCGTTGCGGTCGCTTCCCACCGCATAGATCGACAGCCCGGCGCGGCTGCGGCGCAAAGGCACCCACAACAGCGGTATCACGAGAAGCAGAAGCAGGGCGTTCGGGATCCACGGCGAAAGCGCGGAGCCCTGCGCCAGGTTCTGAACGTCGAAAGGGATCCCCGGGGTGGGCTTGGCCAGCACCAGCAGCGCCAGACCGGACCATATAAAGGACGTGGCCAGAGTGACCACGATGTCGGGGACGCGGGTGAGGACGATGGTCAAGCCGTTGACCGCGCCCGCGAGCGTGACCACGAGAAGCACCAGCGCCGCCACGCCAAGCGAATAACGCAGGTCGTGGCCCAGCATCGCCCGCAGCGCAAGTACGTTGGCCAGCGCCATCAGAGGTCCGACCGACAGGTCGATGCCTCCGCTCAGGACGACCACCGTCTGCGCGACCGCGGCGAACGCGAGTGGAAGTGCAGCGAGGGTCAGCGTGTTCCACTCGAACGGGCCGTAGTCGGGCTTGATGATCACGGTGATGATCATCAATAGGACGAACAGCGCATAGACCGCAAAGGTCCAGCCGTAGCGCCGCACCGCGCGCCCGAAGTTGATACCTGCGCGCCGGCTGGGCTGGGAGGCAACCGCGGTCTGCGCCATCAAGTTGCGTCCGCCACGGAGTGCAGTCCGTGCGCGGCGCGCAAGAGCGCAGGCTCGTCGGCCTCCGCAGCGGACATCTCTTCGACGAGCTGGCCGCCAAACAGCACGATGACTCGGCTGCACGCGAGCTGGATTTCGGGTAGCTCTGACGTGAAGAGCAGCACCGCTGCGCCGTTGGCCGCCAGCTCCTTGACCAGCCCGTAGATCTGGCGCTTGGTGCCGATGTCGATTCCGCGCGTCGGGTCAAAGCACAGCAGCGTCTTGAATCCGCCCGCGAGCCACCTTGCCACGACGACCTTTTGCTGATTGCCGCCGGATAGGCGGCGCACCTCTGACTGCACACGCGTGTCGATCTGCAGTCGCTTCACGGCGCTCTCTACGCGCCGCTTCTCGCGTCGCGGGCTGATCGGACCCCATCGGCGGATTCGGTTGACCAGCGGCAGCGCGATGTTTTCGCGTACCGAGCGCTGGCGCAGCAAGGCCTGGATCCGGTCCGCGGGGATGAGCACGAGGCCGGCGCGGATTGCATCCGCAGGATGCCGGAACGTCCGCGCTTTGCCGCCGACGACGATTTGTCCTGATTCGGGGCGCCGGACCCCGGCGAGGCAGTCGAACAGCTCCTGCTGGCCCTGACCCTCGAGGGCCGCGACGCCCAGCACCTCGCCGAAATGCAGGGTGAAGCTCACACCGGTCAGGATTCCTGCCCTCAGGTCGCGCACCTCGACCGCGACTTCGTGGGCAGAAGGCGCCGCTTGAGCCGCCGCCCCACGGGTCACCTCTTCGGCTACCGGTCCAAGCATGAGCTTGACGATCCGCTCCTCGGCTCCTTGGGCCGGCTCGACGACCCCGACCGTCCGGCCGTCGCGCAGGACCGTCGCGCGATCGCACAGCGCGCTCACCTCGGCCAGCCGGTGCGAGATGAAGATCACCGAACGCATTTCCGACCGCAGCTGTCGGGCGACGTTGAACACGCGCACGGTAAGGTCAGCCGGCAACGACGCGGTGATCTCGTCGAGCAGGAGCAACCGCGGCTCGATGGCCAGCGCGCGCGCGAGATCGAGAAGGCTGAGCGTCGGCCTGGCAAGCTCGCGCGGCATCGCCTGGAGGTCAAAACCGCCGAGTCCCAGCTTGTCCAGGTATCGGCGAAACGTGTCGATCGGCGTCGCGGTGAGCTTCAGGTTCTGCATCACCGTGAGATCGGGCAGCAGCGACGGGTCTTGGTAGACGCAGATCAGGCCCGCCTTGCGCGCCTCGGCGGTGTTACTGAAGGAGCGCGGCTGCCCGCCGAGCTTGATCGTGCCGCCGTCCGCGGTCAGCGCTCCAGTAAGGATCTTGACCAGGGTGCTCTTACCCGCGCCGTTGGCACCCATCAATGCATGGATCTCGCCCGCGCGCACCCGCAGGTCCGCCGAGCGAAGGGCGACGACAGGACCGAAGTGCTTGGCGAGCCCGCCGGCTTCGAGCAATGGTGCAGCTTCCGCTACAGGAGGTTCGTTAGGAAGTGCTGCCATCGGAAGTGAGGGCGGGGGCGACGCGCCCCCGCCCGACAGCGATGCAGATTAGCTGGGACCCTGGCAGGAGATCAGGTCCTGCTTTGTGTAGGTCGTGTACGGCTTCACGTCGAAGGCGACGCTGTAGTACGGGTCGAGGCTCGAGTCGTACGTCGACTGGAGCTTGCTCACGCCAGCGGAGGTGGTGTTGTCCCACACCTGGGGCGTGAGGTGGATGACGTGGTCGTAGCTGTGGGTCTTCTGGAGAACGGCGAGCCCAACAGCGAGACCGGCGCCCCCGATCGGCGGCGGGTTTGTCACCGCGGCGCCGACGAGGCCTTTGTCATGCAGGGTGGCGAGCTCCTGCACGAACTTGTTGTTGTCAGCGCCCACGATGGGAACGAACGGCTTGCCGGCGGACTGGAACTGGTCGACAACCGTCGAGTCGATGCCCGACGTCCAGATTCCGTTGTACTGGATGCCCGAGCTGAAGATGTCCTTCATCTGCTGGGCCGCTGGGTCGAGAGACCAGTTCGTGAAGGTCTCCTTGACGATCTTGATGTTCGGGTAGTTTGCGAGAGCCTGCATCAGGCCGGTGTGCCGATCGGTGTCGGCCGGAACGCCGTTGATGCCGCGCATCTCGATGATGCTTCCCTTGCCGCCGAGCTGCTTCGCCAGCCAGTCGGCGCCGAGCTTGCCGTAGGCCACCTGGTCGTTGGAGACCACGTAAGCCGACGGCTCCGAGACCGCCTGGTCAACGGCCACGACGACGATGCCCTTGTCGGTCGCCTGCTTGATGACCGGGTTGAGCGCGTCGCGGTCCGACGGGTTGATCACGATGATATTGGCGCCCGACGAGATGAGGTTGCGGATGTCGGCGATCTGACCTGCGGCGTCCGTGTTGCGGTTGGCGATGACCACCTTCGAAACGACGCCCGAGGCCTTGGCCTGGGCCTTGATCGAGCAGATCATCTCCTCGCGCCAGCCGTTGCCTTGCAGCGTGTTGGAGACTCCGACGACGTACTTGGTGGTGGTACCTCCTCCACCAGCGGTCGAGCCGCCACAAGCGGCCAGGGTGAAGGCTGTCACCAGCACAGCCGCCACTAAGCGCCCTGCCGAAAGCGGCCGTTCACGAACTCTCATAGACACGCACCTCCTTGTGCTAATGCGGCCCCGCACAGGGCCCCCTTCCCGTTCGATCGCCACCCGAAATGGTCTTTCACCTCCCTGTGGATTTCAAACTGCGAGACTTTTGGCCGCCCGCCGCGCGTGCTCTCGATATGCCGCCTCGAACAGCTCCTCTGATCGCTTCTTGCCGACCTCGGCCGCGCTGGTGATCACGGGCGGCAGCTTGCCCTCGGCCAGCAGCAGCTCGGCGGTGCGGGCCTTGATCGAGTCGGCGATCGCCACCGACGCGAGCGTCGAACCCGGCCCGATCGGCGTCTCGGGTCGGCCCTCGAGGCGGATCAGCGCGTCGCCGGCCGGCGTGCAGAGGTCGATTACGATGTCCGCCTCGTCGAGGAGACGGCCGCCGACCTCCGGCTCCACGTCGCCGGCATTCGACTGGGCGACCGACGTCACCGCGACCACGGGCATTCCCCTCTTGTGCGCCCCACGCGCCATCTCGACGACGACGGCTCCCAGACCGCTCGCCGAGAAGATGACCATCACGTCGTGGGGCCCGAACTGGAAGTTGGATAGGATGACCTCGGCGAGGCCCGGCATCCGCTCGATGAACATGGCCTGCCGCTGTCCGTTGGCTCCGACCACCTGGGTGTGGAAGGTCATCGAGAGCTCGACGATGGGATGGAAGCCGGGGTAGGAGCCGTAGCGCGGAAACATCTCCTCCACCGGAATGCGCGAGTGACCCGTGCCGAAGAGGTGCACGAGCCCGCCCGCCGCGATCGCCTCGGAGCAAAGCTTGCTCGCCTGGACGATCGCGTTGGACTGCGTGTCGCGGATCCGCTCGAGCAGACCGATGCCCGCCTCCATCCACCGGGCATCGGCGCGCATGCCTCAGTCGACCACCTTCGAGTCGACGTGCACGGTCTCCCAGTGCCCGCTCTTCATCGACTTGTAGGCTGCGTCGAGCACGCAGTTGACGATGTAGCCATCGAGGAAGTTCTCGCGCGGCTGCTCACCCCTCATGAAGCAATCGACGAAGTGGCGCATCTCCTCTTGGTATCCGTAGACCCGCGCCTCGTCGGGGATCGGAAAGACCCAGCCGGTTTCTGCGTCGGCTTTCTCCATCAGGTAACCGGCTGACTCCTCGATGAAAGCCCGGACGCGGGTCGAGCTCGTGTCGGTGACGATTCGTCCCTTCGTCCCGTACACCTCGTTGCGCAGCTCCATGCCGCCTTTCGCCGTCCAGGACGCCTCGGTCAGAGACGTCCGTCCGTCCTCGAGGCGGAGGAGGAGGACTGCGTTGTCCTCGCCGGTGGTGCGGTCGGCGTGGACCATCGTCGCGCCCCACGCGAACACGTCCTTGATCCGGTTCTCCTTGCCGAAGAAGTAGCGCGCGGCCTCGACTGTGTGGCAGCCCATGTCCAGCAGCGCGCCGCCGCCAGCCGTCTCGGCGTCCCAGAAGTGCTGCGCGTGCGGACCGGAGTGCGCTTCGCGCGCGCGCACCGTCAGCACGTTGCCGATGGCGCCGGATTCGATCATCTGTCGCGCCCGCATCACGTCGGGAGAGAAGACCTCGGTCTCGGCATAACCATGCATCACCCCTGCCGACCGGACGAGGTTCACCATCTCCGCCGCCTCGTGGCTGTTGCGGGCGAGGGGCTTGGTGCACACGATTGCCTTGCGCGCCGCCGCGGCCGCCCGAGTAGCGGGAAGGTGCAGGTGGTTGGGCAGTCCGATCACCACGAGCTCGACCTCGCGGTCGGCGCACATGTCCTCCACGGTCGTGTACTGGCGCGGCACGCCGTAACGGCGGCCGAAATCCTGCGCCCGCTCCTCCGAACGTGAATAGTTGGCCACTACCTCCGCGCCCGGAACGTCGCGCAGGCCGTCCATGTAGAAGTCGGCAACGAACCCGGACCCGAGCATCCCGATGCGAACGAGCCTGCTCATGAGCGCGCCTCCACCGCGGAGCCGACGCCGCCCTTGCGGGCTTTGAAGTCGTCGAGCATCGCCGCAGTCTGGGTCGCTCCGACACGCGTCACGCCGATCTCGAGGACCTCGACGAGCGCATCGAGGGTCCGGATCCCGTGCGCCGCCTTGACCTGCACGCGCGGCGACACCGATCGCCGCATCAGCCTTAAGTCCTCGATCGTCGCGCCCGTCGGCGCGAACCCGGTCGACGTCTTGACGAAGTCGGCGCCCGCGGCCTCGACCAGCCGGCAGCCGCGAACCTTCTGTTCGTCGCTCAGGTAGGCGTTCTCCAGGATCACCTTGACCAGCGCGCCCTCGGCATGCGCCACGTCCACGACCTCCGCGATCTGCTCCTCGACACGCTGATCGTCGCCGGCGATGAGCGCGCCGATGTCGATCACCATGTCAAGCTCGCGGGCGCCGTTCTGCAGGGCGAGGCGGGCCTCGAAAACCTTGGTCTCGGTGCGCGAGCTTCCGTGGGGAAAGCCGATCACGGTGCCGACCGCGACCGTCGTGCCTGTGAGGAGGTCACGAGCTCGTTCGACGTCGCGCGGCCGCACGCACACCGATGCCACGTCGTAGTCCGCCGCAAGCCGACATCCGGCCTCGACGAGATTGTCCGTCAGGTCCGGCTTGAGGAGCGAATGGTCGATGGCCTTGGCGACGTCTCTGTAGGTCAGTCGGTCGAAGAACGAGCTCATCAATCCTCCTCAGGCAATCACGAGGCTCAGCGATGGAAAAGCTGCGCCGATGTCGTTCACGGGCTTCATGCCTTGCCTCCCCGGCCCTCGACCACGAAGTCGACGTCCAGCGCGTAGCGGTCTGAGGGATAGCGTGACTCCGTGAACTCGAGCGGACGTCCAAGCTGGTCGAGGATGATGCGGCGCTCGACCAGCATGGGGTCGCCTTTGCGCATCTTCAGCCAGCGCGCGTCGTCCGCCGTCGCTGCCTCGCACGAGATGGTCGCGCGTCCCCGCGTCGGCAGCAATCCCGTACGTACCAGGACCGCATGGAGCGATTCGCGCTCGAGGTCTGCTGCGAGCAGCGCGGCGGCCGTCCGCCGGTTGAGACGCACTGACTCCAGGGCGATGGGATGGCCGTCCGCGAGGCGCACGCGACGCAGCCAGAGCAGCTTCTCGCCGAGCTTCAGCTGGAGTCGCACCGCCTCCTCGTGGGTCGGTGGGCGGAGCGCGCGACCGAGAAGCCGTGAGCTAGGTGTCCTGCCCTGCCGGCGCATCTCGTTGGAGAAGCTCAGCAAGCTGTTGGCTCGGCGGTGGGTGGGCGCTTCGCCCACGAACGTGCCACGGCCAGGGATCCTGTAAACGAGGCCTTCCTGAGCGATCCGATTCATGGCGTGACGCGCGGTCATGCGGCTGACGCCGAACTCTTCGCACAACTCGGCATCGGAAGGAAGCTCGGCGCCGGGAGTCAGCTTGGAGAGACGCTGCCGGATCGCTTGCTCGATCTCCCGGTACCGCGGCGTGAAGGCACCCCCATGGGCGTCCATAATGGCCATCGTTGACAAATGTATAGCTATCTAGACAAATTGCAAGCAGGCCTTAGATTGTTGTGGCCGAGCCATGCAGCGCAGCGCCGATCGCGCCCGCCCAGATGCCCAACTCGCCGCGCACGACGGTGACTCGCGAGACGTCTGTGATGTGCACGCGCGTCGCGAGCTCATCGCGAATGGGGTCCAGGAGCAGGTCTCCCGCGGCGGCGACACCTCCTCCGATCACGATGCGGTCGACGCTGAGCAACGCGACTACGTTGCTGGCGCCGATGCCCAGGTAGCGGCCGGCATCGTGCAGCCCGTCCAGCGCGCGCCGGTCTCCGGCCTGAGCCGCCGCGACGGCGGCTTCAACGGTTGGTTGTCCACACGCTTTGGCGATCGCCTCCGCCTTGGCGAAAGCCTCAAGGCAGCCGCGGTTGCCGCAGCCGCACAGCGGACCGTCGGGGATGACCGTCTGGTGACCGAACTCACCGGCCGTTCCGTCGTGGCCGAGGAAGAGCCGGCCCCCGAGGATCAGACCGCCTCCCACCCCGGTGCCGAGGGTGACGGCCAGCATCGCGTCCACGCCGCGTCCGGCGCCGAGGCGGTGCTCCGCCAGAGCGAACGCGCGGGCGTCGTTGATCAGCGTGGCCGCCACGCCCACAGCGGCGGTCATCTGCGCCACGACCGCCACGTTGTCCCAACGGCCGGGGATGTTGGGGATGAACCTGGTCACGCCGGTGGCTGGGTCGAGAACGCCAGGCATGCCGACGCCGACGGTCGCAATGCCGTCGGTGTCGGAGATCACGCTTCGGGCCACTTCGATCAACTGCTTGAGGACGCTGCGTTCACCGTCGCTGGTGTCCGTTGGGACGCGGCCGGTGGCGGCCAGGTTGGTCGCGTGATCTTCATCCACGACGGCCCACTTCAGGCTCGTTCCGCCGAGGTCGAGTCCGAGGTGGAGGGACATCACGCTAATGGTGCCGCCGATGGATAGGTTGTTGCTTCGAGGGCGCGTGCTGACTGCGGATCGCGACCTGTCGATGGCCACTGTGCTCGTCGCGAACGGCAAGATCGAGTCAGTCGCGGAGGGTCTCCACGAACCCCGCGACGTGACGCCGATGATCGAGGACGGCGACATCATCGCGCCCGGTTTCATCGACCTGCAGGTAAACGGTGTGGCGGGATGCGACGCGGCCTCCGGTGCCGCCGCGATGGCCGTTATCTCTCGACATCTGCCCAGGCATGGGGTCACGGGATTCCTGCCAACCGTCATCTCCAGGCCGGTTCTCGACGGAGTGCGCTTCGTCGACGAATGCCGGCTGGCCGAATCGGCTGGAGCTGTGATCCTCGGCGCGCACGTCGAGGGGCCGTTCATCAACCCGAAGCACCGTGGAGCGCACGACCTCGACTGCCTTTCGGCGCCTGATCCCGGGCTGGTCCACGAGCTGGCGGAGGCCCGGCCCACCCTTGTCACCCTCGCACCCGAGCTGCCGGGCGCCATCGGCGCGATTCGCGCTCTCACCGGCGCCGGCGTCGTGGTTTCGGCGGGTCACTCCGGGGCGACCATGGCACAAGGTATTGCCGGATTCGACGCCGGCATCCGCTTTGGGACGCACCTCTTCAACGCCATGTCGCCGCTCCACCACCGCGAGCCGCACCTGCCCGGAGCGCTGCTCGCCGACGAGCGCGTGACCATCGGACTCATCGCGGACGGTGTGCACGTACATCCGGCGATGCTCGCCCTGACCGTTCGAGTCGCCGGCGCCGAACGTGTCGCCATCACGACCGACCTTGTCGCGGCGGCGGAGTCGCCTCCCGGCCGCTATGTGATCGGAGGGCGCGAGTCGTTGAGCGATGGGACCACCGTGCGTCTCGCGGATGGAACGCTCGCGGGCAGCGTGGCGACGATGGACAGGATGGTTCGTCTGATGGCGGGCCTTCCAGGGGTCGGTTTGCGGCGCGCGGTGCAGATGGCGTCGACGACTCCGGCTCGCGTCCTCGGCATCGATCACGCTGTTCGGGCCGGCCTTCCGGCCAACCTCGTCGTGCTCACGCCCGACTGGAAGGTTCGGCTGACGTTGGTGAGAGGGCGCGTGGCCCATGGCTGAGGTAATGACGGTGCTCGGCCCGATTCCGGCGCACGAGCTAGGAGTGACCGACGCGCACGACCACCTCTTCCTGCGCAGCCCGGCGTTGCCGGGACAGGACTTTCACGACACGGAGAAGGCGATCGCTGAGGTCACCGGAGCGGGGCTGAACACGATCGTCGAGGTCACCCCGATCGACCTCGGCCGCGACCCCGCCGGCATGCGCGCCGTGTCGCAGCGCACCGGGGTGCACGTGATCGCAGCGACGGGATATCACCGCGACGCGCACTATCCGCGCGGCCACTGGGTTTACGACGCATCGGCTGACGAACTTGCCGGGCGCATACTGGCCGACCTCCAGCAGGGGATGGATTCCGATCCGGCACGAGCCGGCGTGATCAAGGCGGGCGCGTCTTATCAGCACATCAGCGTGGCCGAGCAGCGCCGGCTGATCGCGGCCGCCGCGGGAAGCAAGGAGACCGGCGTAGCGATCCTGGTGCACACGGAGGTCGGCACATGCGGCCACGAGATCGTCGACCTGCTGACGCGCGAGGGCTTGAAGCCCGGCCGCATAATCCTCGCCCACCTCGACCGCAACCCAGACGCGGAGCTCCACCGCGAGATCGCGGATAGAGGCGTCTGGCTCGAATACGACACGCCGGGGCGGATCAAGTACCGCCCCGACAGCCAGCTCATCGATCTCATCGAGGTCATGGCCAACGCGGGCCACGCGGGCTCGATCATGCTCGGCCTGGACCTCGGCCAGCGCGACTACTATCGCGCTTACGGCGGTGGGCCGGGCCTCCGTTACCTCATGGAAACTTTCGCTCCGCGGCTTCGCCGTCGTGTCGGCGAGGACGTGATGCAGGCGATCCTCGTCAACAACCCGGCCCGCGCTTTCGCGATCGCAAAGCCGTGAACGACCGCTACGACGTCGTGGTCGTCGGCTCAGGGTCCGCCGGCAGCTCCGCCGCGATCACCGCCGCGCGACTGGGAGCGCGCACACTGCTCGTCGACCGCCTGCCGTTCCTGGGGGGCACGTCGACGGCGGTGCTCGATACCTTCTACGCCTTCTATACGCCGGGCGCGCAAGCGCGACGCGTAGTCGGCGGCATCGGGTGGGAAGTGGTCGAGCGCCTGAAGAGAACGGGGATGGCCTTCGAACGTCCCAACACTTACGGCGCCGGAACCGGGGTCACCTACGACCAAGAGGTGCTGAAGGTTCTTTGGGAGCAGCTCGCGGAAGAGGCGGGGGACGAGCTGCTCCTCCATACGTGGGCGACGGGGGTGGAGCAGCGCGACGGTCAGCTGACCGGAATCCGGATGTGGAACAAGGGCGGCGCATCAAGCGTCGCGGCCGGCGTCCTCATCGATGCCTCAGGCGATGCGGATCTCTGCGCAATGGCGGGAGTGTCTTACGACGACGCCAGGACGACGCCGAACCTGCAGTCGCTGTCGACCATCTTTCGCGTCGCTAACGTCGACGTGGAGAAGGCAGCCGCCGTTCCCAAGACCGAACTGTGGGCGATGATGCGAGGTGCGGCAGCGTCGGGCGAGTACCGCTTGCCGAGACTCGAGGGATCCTGGCACCGAACGCCCCATCCGGGCGTCGTCACGGTCCACATGACGCGGATCCCCAACGTCGACGCCACCGACCCCGAGCAGCTGACCCACGCCGAGATCGAGGGGCGCCGGCAGGTGCGCGAGTACCACCGTTTCCTTCGCGACAAGGTGCCCGGCTTCGGGCAATCGGTGCTCGTCGCGACCAGCCCCGCGATCGGCGTGCGCGAGAGCCGCCGGGTGATCGGCGATTACCGCCTCACGCGCGACGACGTGCTCAACGCGTGCCGTTTCGACGACGAGATCGCCCTCTGCGGCGCTCCGATCGAGGATCACGCGGCAGGTCCCGACACCCGGTGGACGTACGTGCCGGAGAGCGGCGTCTACGGAATTCCGTACCGGTGTCTGCTGCCCAAAGGCGTGGAGGGAATGCTGGTCGCCGGCCGATGTTTCTCAGCCACTCACGACGCGCACGCGTCGGCGCGGTCGATGGCCACCTGCATGGCCATGGGCGAGGCGGCGGGAACGGCTGCAGCGCTCGCGGCGGCGTCTGGGGGCACGCCACGCAACGTGAGTGTGGATGCGCTGCGAGGGCGCCTGCGTGAGATAGGCGCGTTGCTCAATCCCGCGGACTGACGCGGTCGTCGCCGGCGCCCTGGAAACATCATCAATCGATGGCTCGGATCCCCCCAGCGGCCAGCCATCCTCGGGGGGCCGTGATTCACCTACGCATCCTCTATATATGTGTGTGAGCGTGGGGGTGTCGGGGCATGTCAGATGGCGCACTTGCACGCGAGCGCTGCTTTGTCTATCCGGATCGGCCTAGACATAGACAGGACCTGACTCAGCAGAGCCCGGAGGTGACGCGCGTCCTGCGCGTGTAGTAGTTCATGTAGTAATCGGACCGAAGAGCGGATCAGATCTGGACGCAATATCAAGGCTGGCCCTACGTTTCGAACTGAAAAACGCAGAAACCTGCATATTGGGACGAACTATCGCGTGATTCGGGACCGTGAGGCCCCGGGTTCAAATCCCGGGCCCCCGACCAATTTCGTATTCAAAATCGACGACTTCCTATGTGGTTTGGAGTCAGCCGCACACCGCCGTATCACAATTTCCTGCAGACCTACGAAACCGGGCGTGGGGTAAAGGCGTCTGTCGCGGGCAATTTGAGATCACGCAACCGGGAATCGTTGGGTAAGCAGCGTCCGAGGCTGCGGACGCACGGGACAGGACCGTGAGCACCAGCTCCGAGAATCCAGCGCTCCGTTGTGGTCAGAAAAGCATCCGTGTAACTCGAGAGCGCGCGTCACCGCCTCGGATTGGGTTGGAGAACCTTCCTTTGAGCGCTGCGGGATGAGCATCGCGGTCTGTGTTGCTCGGGATCGTGGCGTTGTTCGGCGCGGTCGCCGATCTCAAATGGACCCGACTGGAATGACCTTGATGGCAGCCGCGGCGCTGGGCGCTGCGATTGCCCTGTTCTCGACGACCTGGTCGCAGATTAAAGTGGCGGCCCCTCTGACTGGTGCTGTTGCTGCCGCCTCTGTTTCGGTCCGCCGACGCGCGGCCCGAGGCTAGCGGCTATCGACCTCCGGGCAGTAGAGGATGGCAATGAATCTCGTTGACGTCGTCGAGGCGATCGGCGAGGGCCTAGGCGGAGCGGGAATTACGATCCCAGCAAAGCGTGAGTTAGGCGGCGGGTTTCGCCGACGCGAGCGGATAAGCTGGCGGCGTGGGCCAGAACGAAGTAAGCGAGATCGACCGTGCGATCAGCGCGCTTCAGGATCGGACCCGGCGGCGGATCCTTCTCGACTTCTACGTGAACCAGCCTGAATGGACAGTCGACGATGCCGCCAAAGCAGCCGGCGTTCACCGTACAGTCGCGCATAGACATCTAGAGCGCCTCGTCGCACTCGGATACCTGAACGTCGGGCAGCGCCGGGGAAAATCCGGAAAGCCTGCCAACATCTACCGACTTGCCGGGCAACAGCTCGATTTCAGCTTTCCCGTGCGGCGATTTGCCCGTCTCGCCGGCCTTCTGGCCGGGGGTCTTCAGACCCGCGGTCAGGAGGGAGTGGAAGCCGCTCGAGAGGCGGGCCGCCACTACGGAGCGTCGCTCGTGAACAAGCCAGCTGACTCCCAGGAGGCTGTGCTGCGCGCCTTGGCTTCCTTGGGTGCCGACTACGTGATGTCAGGTGATCACGTGCTCGCCCGGAACTGCATCTTTCGGCAAGCCTGTGCCGAGGCCACCGATATCGTCTGCGAGCTACACGCCGGGCTGCTCGAGGGAGCTTTTCAGGAGGCGGGCCTGCCAGTGAGCACCGAGGCTCAGAAGAACTACGCGGAGTGGGGCTGCGCATATCGGGTTTTGACTGCATAGCGGATGCATGCTATAAAGCCTACGAAGGCTCGATAAGCGGCCGGCGTAAATCGATCTGGCGCAGCGACGGCGTCCGTTGGAGACCCGTACAGCGCTCTCTAATGTCCCGCCGTTTGCTGCGCTCCGTTCAGGTCGACGAATGTCGGAGACCGCGCTGGAGCCGGACGAGCTCACGGATTTGGACCGGAGGAGGTCAGCAGCGCATGACGGAGAAGAGTCTTTATGAACGACTCGGCGGCGTCTTCGCAATCGCGGCCGTTGTCAACCACTTTAGTGACGCGGTCGTGCAGAACCCGATCGCGGGAAAGACTTCGAAGAATCCGGCTCTACGGGAGTGGCATACGCAGAACCTGGCCAGATTGCCGGGCCTCAAGTTCATGCGAACCCTCTGGGTCTGCGCAGTAGCGGGCGGACCGTTTCAGTACACGGCTACAAGACCAGGGGAAACCGAGATAGGTCTCGAAGAAGCACATCGAGCCCTCAAGATCTCGCCGGAAGAATTCGACGCAGTAGCCGGCGAGCTTGCGCGAAGCCTCGACTTCTTCAAGGTGCCGGAGCGCGAAAAGGGAGAAGTCCTCGGCGCCTTCGCAGCTCACAAGAACGAGGTGACGACCGGCTACATGGCTGCGGCCAGATAGCCAATTGGAGGCCGGTATTGGGGTTCTAAGCTCCCGCCGAGGCTGCCACACCCGTGCCAAAAATCGTCATTGCCATCGCCGCGACCCTGGGTCGGATTTGCGGCCGATCCAGGACGCGGTTCGGTAGAACCCGATCGTGTGGATTACCTCGGCAAACTTTGCTGGAGTCGTCGAGGACATTGGGAAGGGAGTCGACGTCGTCGGGATCACGATCATCCTGGTCGGAGTCATGGGTTCGAGTGTGCAATTCCTGCGTCGAATGCGTCGCGATGTTGGTGATGCATATCGCCTCTACCGTGTCGGGCTAGGGCGTGCGATTCTCCTCGGCCTGGAGTTTCTGATCGCGGGTGACATCATCCGTACTGTTGCAACCTCACCGACATTTCAGAGCGTCGGTATCCTTGGAAGCATTGTCCTTATCCGAACTTTCCTGAGCCTTGCTCTCAATCTGGAAGTCGAGGGCCGCCTGCCTTGGCAGGGAAGCGCAAAGGCTGAAGCGACTCCCTGAATGTCGCAAGTGAGCCAGCTCTGGTCGCAGACAGCCTCTGCCGGTGAAGTCGAGTCCGGAGCTCGCGACGGCCTGGCGCAGGAGATGCAGCAGTGGCTCGAAGCGGGCAACGACGGCGTGGTGCTCATAACATGCCATCGTGTCGAGCTTTATGGATTCGGTGATGCACCGACCTTGCACGCAGCTCGCTTCCGTGCAGGACCGGGCGCGGCATCACATCTTATGCGCGTTGCGGCCGGGCTCGAAAGCGCGATCGTGGGCGAGGATGAGGTGCTGCATCAGGTGCGCGACGCGCTTCGGTTTGCTGAGCTGAATCGTCACCTCGACTCTCGGCTGCGCCGTCTTTTCGAAACCGCGATCGCCACCGGCCGGCAGGCTCGATCCCGCCGGACCGAGTCGAGCGGCAACCTTGCGCAAAGCGCTGCGGCGTGGCTCGACGGCAAGTCGAACCTCGGGGGACGCGTCGTCGTCGTCGCGGGAGCAGGTCGAATGGGTGCGGCGCTGGCTCACTCTCTGGCCGCCACCGGTGCGCTGATCAGGGTGGCGAGTCGCGACCAGACCCGGGCCTCGCGGCTCGCCTCCATCTATGCGGGCCAGGGTGTGAGCCTGGAGGTGGGCGCCGCCCTGAGCAGCAAAGCTGCTGCGGTCGCGGTCGCGCTCGCCGGCAAGTGGGTTGAGCTCGCGGCGGTCGCAGGCCAGTACCTGCCGCCCATCGCAGACATCTCCGCCCCCCAGGCGGTTCCCGATTCGGTGCGCCGGCAACTCAATGGAAGCTTTCTTGGAATCGACGACCTCTACCGGCGAAGTCAAACGCTTCCCGGCGCATATATGAAGGACGCGGAGGCACTCGTCGAGCGCAACAGTGCTGAGTACGTCGCCTGGCTGGGGCGCGCTCGGTGAAGATTCGACTCGGTATCCGAACCTCTGCGGTGGCGAGCGACCGGCGTACCTCTTGACTCATCGACGCCGAATGTCCGTAGAGCCCGGCGTCAGCTGGAGCGAGCGGGCCGCCCACCTATTTCCGGGTGGCGTTAACAGCCCGGTCCGCGCCTACCGCGCGGTTGGCGGTGAGCCCCCTCGGCTCGTGCGCGGCGAGGGCGCGCACATCTGGGATGAAGCGGGACGCCGCTACATCGACTACGTCGGCGCGTTCGGCCCGCTCGTGCTCGGCCATGCCCATCGTTCGGTTGTTGAAGCGATTCACGTGGCGGTCGATGCAGGCGGGTCTTTCGGCGTGACCAGTCCTGGCGAGGTCCGCCTCGCAGAAATGATTCGTTCGCGCATGCCGTCGATCGAGCGCATCCGCTTTGTCAACAGTGGAACCGAAGCGGCCATGAGCGCGTTGCGCGTCGCCCGCGCTGCGACCGGTCGCGAGCTCGTGATCAAGTTCGAGGGCGGGTATCACGGGCACGCGGACTCGCTGCTCGCCGAAGCCGGGTCCGGCGTGGCGACTCTTTCGATTCCAGGCAGCGCCGGAGTCGCACGATCAGTCGCGGCTCAGACTCTGGTCGCGACGTATAACGACCTCAGCTCGGTCGAGGCGTTGATCGAGGCGCATCGGGACCAGGTCGCGGGCGTGATCGTCGAACCGGTGGCCGCCAACATGGGCGTCGTCGCCCCGGTGGACGGTTTTCTGTCCGGCCTCCACGATCTGACCCGTGAAGCAGGTGCGCTCCTGATCTTCGACGAAGTCATCACCGGCTTCAGGGTCGCACCCGGTGGAGCGCAGGAGTTGTTCGGGATACGGCCCGACCTTACGGTCCTGGGCAAGATCATCGGTGGCGGCCTGCCAGTCGGCGCTTATGGTGGGCGCGCGGATCTGATGGACCTGGTCGCGCCGGCGGGACCGGTGTATCAGGCGGGCACCCTGTCGGGCCATCCTGCCGTCATGGCGGCGGGCCAGGCGACGCTCGCCGGACTCACGCCCGACGTTTATACGAACCTCGACCGGCGAACGGATCGGCTCGCGTCGGGTCTTCGGGTGCCGGACGCATGTGTCGCGCGGGTCGGCTCGCTGCTGACGGTGTTCTTCCGCGAGACGCCACCGAGGAATTTCGCTGAAGCAAAGGTCTCGGACGCCCATGCATTCGCGCACTTCTTCCACTCGATGCTTGACGCAGGGGTCGTGCTGCCGCCGTCGCAGTTCGAGGCGTGGTTCGTTTCGGCGGCGCACGACGACGATGTCATCAACGCAACGCTCGAAGCCGCTGGTTCGCGATGAGTCTCGATGCCGAGATCGTGTGTGCTACAGCGCGCCTTGCACAAGGGCGCTCCCGGAGCAGACTCCAGAGTAAGTTCGGTCTGGCCCTACGCATTGGACGGTTCGCCAATGCGCTCGCGCCAATAGGTGAAGTCTGAGTCGGCGGCGGTGAGTCAGCGCAATGCGGCGAGCCTGGTGGCGGGTCGTTCAGGTTGCGAATAGGGTCGGCGAACCCCAGAGAGAAGCGATAACCAGGCGCGTGGCGAGCGCAAGAAGAACGATCCCTACCAGCGTTCTCACGTCGACCAACCGCTGCTGTTCGCGCTCGGCCGCCATCGCGAGTGTGAGGCCCACCATCCAGCCGAGCTGGGTCATGCCGGCTGCGAATGCCGAGAGCATCAGGGCCCAACAACAGCCAACACTCAAACTCCCGGCCAACCATCCGCCGGTGAATCCGCTCCATGGAGGGGGAGCTAGACGGCGGTTGAGAAAACGGCCGCCCAAATATAGACCCGATCTCGTTATCACGTGATGGTGTCGTTTGCGTTCATAGCCGCTTATGCGGTGATCATCGCAATCGCATCGGTGATCGAAGTGCCGATCAGTCGCGGATTTGTTTCGGTTCAGCTGAACCTGCTGATCCGGCTCGGCAGCCTCGGCGTGGCCGTTTTGTCGCTGGTCATCGTGCACGGTATCGCCGTTCCAACAGGACCATTCGCCTTGGCCGGTCTTGGTATCGGGATCCTAACCGGGATCGGATCGATCGTTTACTGCGTTGCCCTTATCGAAATGCCGCTTTCGCTCGTCGTGACTCTAGCGAACCTTTACATCGTGATCGCATGCTTGCTCGGAATGACCCTCCTGCACGAGTCTGTCACGGTCCTAAAGATTGCGGGCCTGACCTTGACGCTTGGAGGAGTACTTCTGCTGGCTTACCCGCCGTCATCGCGTTACGGCGTGCACTCGGCGACCAGCGTTGCCAAGAAGGCGCCGACGGCCCGTGCGTTTCTGACGATGGGTGGCTACATCATGATGATCGGGATCGGAGCCTTTCTCGAAAAGCCGGCTCTGCGCGGACTCGATGCGACGCAGCTGAACGGATTGATGGCCGTTGCCATGACTGCTATCGCTCTCGTCGCCTTCGTTGTCGAGGGACCTCGAATGCAGATGTCAATCCGAAGCCTGGGAGCGCTAGGCGTCGGAGCGATGGTCGGAGTGGCCTCGGTGGCCTATTTCTTGGGCCTGCGCAGCCTACCTGTCTCCGTGGCCGCCGCGGCGTCTAACTCATACATTGTTATCACGGTCCTGCTCTCAGCTCTCGTTCTGCATCAGCCGATGACGAAAGTGCGCAGTGGAGCAATCGCTATCACGCTCGGTGGAGTAACTCTCCTGGGACTCGGGGCCGGCTGACACCGTGTGTTTGCCAACCGAGTTCAGATCCGCTGGCGTGTGATCAGACGTGACTCCTCGCCATCGCCAGCCGGTCTAGCCAATCGCTGAGCAACCGTCGCTCTGCAGGGAGAGGACGCTGGCTGCCTCGGTGAGCAACGCTCGCAGCGCGACGGCGTGCATGGCGACCCCCGCAGCCGCTGGTGCCCTATGGATGATTCGTTTCTCGCCTCGGCTGAGGCCGGAACCGTGACCGCGTTCACTATCGCCTCACACACGCTCTCGGACATCCGCGGGTCGGATGGACAGGACTGCGATGTTGCCTGTGCGCGTTGGGTGCAGACAACGCATCGGACGGTCATTGATTTGGGCCGCGGCCGTGACTCTTCGGTGGTCTGATCTGGCCGCCAGCCGGATCACAGCCGTATCACGCATTCCTGGAACCGGCCGGCACCAAGAGGTCACGCGAGGACAGCAACGAGGCGGCATTTGAGATCAGGAGGGCCATTGCGGAGCCGCCGCGACACAAGAGGACATGCAACCAAGACGGTTCGGGACCGTGAGGCCCCGGGTTCAAATCCCGGGCCCCCGACCACCGTTCTGAGTTCGGATTTGTGTTCTCGTGACTGAATTCGGCCCGAATTCGAGGGCCTCACGGTTTTTGGCCGTGCGCGATTGATCTCGCCGGACTCTCCAGACGGCCCTCTATGTAGTACTTCGCGTGGTAATCCGCAAAAGGGCGTTCGAGGAACGGCAACAGGCTCGATAACTACCTCTTAGCCCGAGCAAACTCGATGCAGCTTCTCGCGGACAAGCGTCGGTCTACCAGGCTTCAGCCCACGGTGCACGGATGCGCGGCAGGAACTTGTAGCTGTCGACGACCATGCAAAAAGTGTGCCCGCATGGGGGCCATTGACTGAGGTCCAGATTGGTGACGTGGTCAAGTCGACCCAGCAGGTGCCCGGAGGCCCGGGCGGCACATAAGAAGGAGGAGTTGCGATGGTCAAGGTGACTGTGCTCTATGACCATCGGCAGGATCCGGCGGCATTCGAGACGTACTACTGGGAGACCCACGTGCCGAAGCACGGGCAGCAGATTCCGAACGTGATCAAGCTCGAGGCCAACAAGGCGGTTGGAGAAGACGCACCTTTCTATCGATCGGCCGACCTCTACTTCGAGAGCATGGCGTCTTTCCAGGCTTCAATGGGATCACCCATCACCCAGACCGCCATCGCCGACCTGGACAACTTCGCGCAGGGTCGTCACAAGGTCCTGGTCACCGAGGTGCAGCCCGTCAAGTCGCTCGCCACCACGAAGGCCTAGGGCTCAGAGGTGGCTGACTAGTTCGAGCATCGTGACAAGGACGGCGATCTCGCCGGATTGAGTTTCGCCCTCCAAAGGTGTCGCCGCTCGATTCCAAAATATTAGCACGCGGCCGCAACTATTTCTGCTATGATGCTGCCACCGACGCTCCCCGGCTCCTTCTAGGCCCTTCGGCAAGGGGCATACAGGAACGCCTGGCATGTAATGCCGGCACGCGAACCCGAAGGGAAGGAGCTCATCATGTCCGAGCAGAACAAGGCGCTTTCAAAGCGCATCATCGAAGAGGTCTTGAACCAGCGCAAACTTGACCTGATCGAAGAGCTGGTTGCCGCCAATGCTGTCGTGAACGATCCTTCGGTTCCAGGCGGCAAGATCACGGGGCGCGCAGGTGTGAGGCAGTACTTCGAGATGTACCTGGCCGCCTTCCCTGACCTTCACTTCACCATCAACGATCAGATCGCGGAGGGAGACAAGGTCGTCACCCGCTACACCGCAACTGGCACCCATAAGGGCGCGTTGATGGGCGTCGCGCCGACCGGCAAGCGCGCAACCGTAACCGGGATCACCTTTGAGCATTTCAAGGACGGCAAATCAGCCGAGGTCTGGGTCAGCGGGGACACGCTCGGATTGCTTCAGCAACTGGGAGTAGTTCCGGCGATGACTCCCGCCGGCACCCCAGCCTGAGCTGATCCCGTGAAAAGGGGCGGCCTCGGTGGGGGCCGCCCCTCGTCGCCGGGAAAGAAGCCCGTAAATACAGTCCACATCTAATCCCTACATCAGGAGGTGTATTGAAGATGACAACACGCATGTTGGTACCCGGCACTCTTGTCGCTGGCGCTCGCCCCATCGACCGCCTGTTCGAGCAGTTCTTAGGCTATGAAGCCGCGATTCGGGAGGAGGGCACGCCGACCTACGCTCTCCCGCTCGATATCCTCGAAACGGAAGACGCCTACGAGGTCTACGCCACCGTCGCGGGCGTTCCGCAGGACGAGGTCGAGGTGACGTTCGCGAGCGGCATGCTCGGCATCGCAGCGAAAGCAGCGCCGGTTGACGTACAGGGCACGTTTGTTCGTCAGGAGCGACCTTGGGGCAACTGGAGCCGCAAGCTGGAGCTACCTAAGGAGATCGACTCTGCGAAGATCGCCGCTCATTTCGAGAACGGCGTTCTGACAGTTCGCGTCCCGAAGGCGGCAAAGGTCGAGCCGGTGCGGATAGCGATCGGTGGAGCCGGCAAGGCTAGTTCGCTTCCAAAGGGGCGCGGCTAGCTTCTCGAGACGCTAAGTCCGAGCAATCCGAGAACACAAAGGCACCTGACGCGAGGCTGACCCGACATCCGTTGAGGATATGGATTCAGATAGCGGTCACACAGGTCGTTCTCGGGTTGCACCCCCCATTTGCTCTACCCTGCTGGTGCTGTTCGCTCGTCGCTGACAGCCAAGAGGTGTGAGGCGCGATTAATCAGTCACAGCCCGGCGGGGGTTGGCGACCCCGGTTAACGACGAGGGTTAGGGACGCTGCGTATCGCGCCCGACCTTCACGAGAAGCGGACTGTGGCTGTGGCCATTCGTTCATGTTGCGAGTTGACTGCGGGGTCGCGTGACGATTTGACCGACGTTCAGGTGGGTGCGACTAGGCCGCCCGCGAGTACTCCCTAAGTACGTTACTGGCGGAGGCGGATAAACCTCCCTGGACGAAGCGTCGATCGGTCGACCAAGCGTAGCTAACGATAAACCCGTCCTTATCGACAGCGATCGCCTCGCGCGCGTCCTCTAAATCCGTGTGATCCGTTTCTCTGTGGCCACGTAGGCGGAGCTGTCCATATCTGCCCACTTTCGGAAGCCGAAAATCTGCCCGATTGTTCACGGTCGGCATCGAAATCAGGAGTGGTTACGACTGACCACCAAGACGGTCTTCCCCGGTCGCTTGGGGGTTGCTGGAGGCCCATAGGCTACCGCCGCCTCAGCTAGCGGGAACGTCCGAGCGATGACGGGCCGCAGCTTCCCCTCGTCGGCAAGGTCGGCTATGCGCCGCAGCTCGCCAGGATCAGAGGACACCACGAAGAAGATTCCCTGGACTCCGTGGCGCTCTGCTACTGATTGATCCAGCGGTTCCGCCAAGGTCACGAGACGTCCCCCGGGCCGTACCAGTCCGTACGACTCCATGGGTACTGGTCCACCGAAGGTGTTCAAGAGGACGTCGAAGAGTGGTTCGCCCGGGGAGAGTGCAACAGACACCGAGGGCACTACCCGGTCGGCACCGAGTGTCGTGACCAGGGGCTCATCTTCTTTGCTCGCCGTGGCCGTCACTTCTGCGCCAAGCGACTTCGCAAGCTGCACCGCCAGGGAACCGACCCCTCCTGCGCCACCCTGTATGAACACTCGTTCGCCGGGCTGCAGGCGCGCACGATCCGACAGCGCCTGCCACGCGGTCAGGGCCGCCAGCGGCAGTGAGGCCGATTCGACATGGGAGAGACGTACGGGCCGGCGCACCACCGCTTCTTGGGGCAATGACACGTACTCGGCCGCTGCACCATCATGTTTGAAGTCGATAAGTCCGTATACCTGGCTGCCCGGCGTCAGGGAGCTCACGTCTCCGCCGACCCGAGCGATCACGCCCGAGAACTCATGCGATGGGACGACGGGCGTGCGATCGGCCCCGTCCACTGAAACCCACGTCTCGTCCCAAGCGAGCTCACCCGGAGTGACCGCGGCTGCATGCACCTCGACGAGCACCTCACTTGCCCCCACCTCTGGCACGGGGGCGTCCTCGTAGCGGAGAACTTCGGGCCCTCCACGCTTGTGGGCCCGTACCGCCTTCATCGTGTTCAAGGCGCAGATCCGGGCAGCGAGTTGAACGCCGCGATCATCGGAAATCGTTCCTCCCTTTAGAACAACGGTCGAGCCACGAACGAGTTGACGACGCCCCCGAGCGTTTGTCAAGAGAGGCGGAATCGGCCTGCACGCTCGGTCAGATGCTCGCCGGCATCACCAATGGGAATTTCCACGCTCATGACCTTGGATGAGACCGGCGTTGCGGCCGACTTTCGGGGACCCCGCGCAGCGAGACGGCATGACGCAAATTGTCGAGAGCCTCTCGATCTTCGGCTTCATAAACTTGAGTCGCCTGCTCGTGAAGGTTGCGCCACGCCAGCGGCGAGCCGGGTCGCGACCCTGTCTACGGGCTGCCGCCCATCGCGTCGGTCACTTCGTCGCGGGAAATGCCGTGCCGATCGCCGAATTCCTCAAGCTGCTTTCGGTCAAACTGTTCGGGCATTTCCCGCAACGCGTCGTCTGCCGCCTGCGTGTAACCGATGCGACGCGGAGGTCAGCCCGCCATTGTCTCGTATACGCCATTTGAACCCGCGAGCCCCATGCTATTCGGTTGCACGAATTGTGCGCAGGACGACGTCGACCACTGCGCCAGGCTCGGTCATCAGGCCCAAGTGGCCGGCGTGGAACGTGCTTATTACGTGAGTGTGCGGTTGCCGCCACCGCTCGCTGCGGCGGGCTCGGGGATTACGTGGTCGTCGGTTCCAATCAGGTCCGCCCGACGGGGATCGTCTTCCACGGAGGCGGCCCGATACTTCAGAGTCACATAACAGTCTCGCAAACCGTCGCTGCCTAGGTGATTCTTCGTGCAAGGTTCTCTTGGCAGCTGTCAGTCGGGTTTACGTAAGGGCGCACTGGCTAATTGACGTTCTGGCGAGCACGATGGTGGCATGAGGATGCCTGGCCCACTCGATCCAACTCAGCGCGCGGCGCGCCAAGGCCCGGACTTGGATCGAATAGTCGAGCGCGATCGTCAGCCCTGCGACCGCGCGCGTGATCTCATTTATATGCGCCGGTCAGTGTGGTTTGCGTCACCTGGTCGAGACTGATGCAAGGAGCTGGCATCCGCGGTTTCGGAGCCGCAGTTGAGATCCTGGATCTCTCGGAGTCATACGAGCCACAGGAAACCGATGTCTTGATCCAAGTTCGGGCGGCGGGCGTCGGTAATTGGGACGAGATCGCCCGTAATGGTGGTTGGGACCTCGGCATCGTCCCGCCGATGGCGCTCGGTGTCGAGGCAAGTGGGATCGTGATCGCAGTTGGCTCTTCGGTACGTCGTTTCGCTGAAGCCGACGAAGTCCTCACGCACCCAGTGCCCCTGAGGCACCAGGGGGCATGGGCGGAGCGCCTTGTGGCGGTAGAGGCGACAGTTGCCAGGAAACCACCGGACATGTCTTGGCCGACTGCGGCGCTCTTTCCTGTTCCAGCTCTCACAGCCGGCCAAGTTATTCATCACTGGCTTCAAGTTCAAAGAGGCGAACCGTTGCTCATACACGGGGCAGGCGGCGTTACCGGCGGGTTGCTGGTGGCCGTCGCAGCCTCAGCGGGAGCGCGCGTTGTCGCAGTGGCGTCTTCCCAAGATAGGGAACGGATCGCGGCCTATGGTGCACAGGTCGTTCTCGATTACCACGACACCAGCTGGCCTGCGCAGGCGCGCGCAATTTTCGGACCGCATGGAGCACCGGCGGCCGTCAATGCCGTGCGCGGTGGAGCGGCACGTTTGATAGCCATGGTGGCGGACGGCGGCCGCTTGGTGACCACAACTAGCGACGGTCCGCCGCCGGAACGTGGAGTTACTGTCACTAACTTCTATGTTTCCTCCGATGGCGAGCTGCTTGAAAAGCTCGCCATCGATTTCGTGGCACGAAATCTGACGATCTCTTTGGCGAGGCATGACCCGCTACCCGATGCAGCAGCTGCGTTGGCCGCTGTCGTTAATGGTCATTCACGGGGCGGAGTCGTTCTGGTACCTAACAGCTAAAGCGCTGGCCTAACAACGGCCGGGGTCTCATCGGCCTCTCCGAACGGCCAACCCATCAATGCCAGGCCGAGGACCTCTCGACAACCTCCTTCTGGCGGACCTTTCTTTCCGCGAGATTCAGTTGGGGCCCTCACTCCGTGAGGGACAAGGACGGAGCTACCATGGCAGTTGGGGGAGTTAAGCATGCTGCCGGATCCTGCAGTACAGAAAACCGGGCCCGAAACTCCCTACGCCGACCTTCAACCAGTTGAGCGAATGGCTCGGCGACGGCCGAAGGTCGTGATCGTTGGGGCGGGCTGGGGCGGTCTTACCCTGGCGCGGCGACTTCGGTCGGTCCCTGTGGATGTGGAGCTGATCGACCGCAACAACTATCGAGTCTTCAGCCCGTTCGTCTATCAAGTCGCGGTGGGCATGCTTTCTCCGGGTGACATTGCCCCTTCGGTCCGCGAGCTGATTCGTTCGGTCAGCAACGCAAGCTTTCTCAAGGCGGAGGTAACCGGCATCGACGCCCAGAACTCTCGAGTCCTTACCGACCACGGCTCGATTCCTTACGACTACGTGGTCTTGGCGCCGGGCAGCGTGAGCAACGATTTCGGAAATGCCAGCGTTAGGGAACGCGCGTACAGCCTCAAGACCCTGCCTGACGCGCTCGGTATTCGCAACGCCGTGATAGACGCCCTCGAGCGAGCGCGCTCGGCGGAAGATCAGCACCAGAAGTCGGTCCTGACCGCATTTGTCATTGTGGGCGGAGGGCCCGTGGGCGTCGAGTACGCGGGCGCTGTGATTGATTTGCTGCGCGCACTTCTGCCCAAGGATTTTCGAGACGCGGAACCTGCCGCGAAGGTCGTGCTGTTGGAGGCCGGTAGTCGGATTTTGCCGCTGTTCGATGAGTCACTGGCTGCCTCGGCAGCGCGATCGCTGCAGAGGCTCGGTGTGGATGTCCGAACTGGAACGGCTCTAAAGGCAATCGACCAGGACATGGTCGAGCTAGCCGACGGCAGCAGGATCGAGGCGGGGACAGTGATCTGGGCGGCGGGAGTCAAGGCGTCACCGTTGGGCGGCACGCTTGGCGTCCCGCTGACGAGTCAGGGACGTGTGCCAGTCACGTCCACCCTCCGGGTCAAATCACTCCCGAATGTATTCGTCATCGGTGACCTGGCCGCGCATGCAGATCTGCCGATGCTGGCCCGGCCGGCTATCGAGGAGGGCGAGTACGTTGCGAAAGCCATCCACAGCCTCATGTTGGATCGAGCGCCTGAACCATTTGTCTACAAGGACCCCGGCATCATGGCGATCGTCGGGCGCGGCTCGGGGATCGCTCAGGTCGGACCTTTTCGATTGCGCGGGTTCGTCGGCTGGCTGTTCTGGCTGACCTATCACATCTTGATTCTCGACACGATTCGGGCCCGTTTCACCGCGCTGATCAACTGGGCGGCATTGTTCCTGTCTCGGGAGCCGCCGCTGAGGCTCGACGTCAGCGCACAGCGCCGCCAGGTACCGGACTAGCGCCGGTGGGATTGCAAGCCGTCATCGTCGATTGGCTCGACGCGCGCTTCGAGCTTGCCGATGCGGTCGACGCAGAGCTCTACCGCCGGGTTCCGAACTACGCGACGGCCGCCTATCGCTATCTCGGCGGTGTGGCAATGATTCTTGTCGCCATCGAGTTCATAACTGGTTTTCTGCTCGGCATCTACTACGTTCCGGATGGTGCGGGCAACCCTGCCCCCGCCTACACCAGCGTCGTCTTCATCCAGCACGCCGCATATCTCGGATGGCTCGTACGCGGGATACATTTCTGGGGCGCCAACCTCCTGATCGCGGTTGCACTCCTGCACATGACGTTCGTCTTCTGGAACGGGGGTTATCGACCCCCACGCGAGCTGAACTGGATGGTCGGAGTGCTCGTCTTCCTGATCATCCTTCTCTTCAGCTTTACGGGATCATTGCTGCCGTGGGACGCCAACTCGTACCTCGCGCGCGCTCGCGAGATGTCGATCATCTCGGGCAGCGGAGTGCTTCCCGACGGTGTGAGCGAGTTCATCAAATACATAGTCCAGGGTGGTCCTGTGGTGGGGCCGAGGACCTTACTGCGTTTCTTCATTGCCCACGTTTTCCTGCTGCCCGGGGTGATGACCTTGCTCCTCTACATCCACTTCCGGCTTGTTCGTAAACAGGGTCCGGGGGAACCGGCGTGATCGAGCCCAAGGAGAGCTCGAGCCGGCTGCCCATCACTCGTCGGCATCCCCTTTATCCGATGCTGGTTCTCTACGCGCTCGTCGGCCTGATGTTTGGCCCCATCGGCCATCAGGTCAGCGAGGACATGCCCGAAAACAAGACTCATCCCTACTTTCCCGATCACATCTGGCCTTACCCGGTTCTCGCGATGGCGGTTTTGGTCGGACTCGGTTTGATGGCGCTGATCGGGCAGCCTCTGCTCCAACCCGGACAGCCCGCCGACCCCCGCGCCGCGATTATTCCGCTACCGGAGTGGTACTTCCTCGCGCTGTTTCAGTTCGCCAAACTCGGTCCCGCGCTCATCACAAAGATGCTTGTCCCGGCGGTGCTGGTCCTTGCGCTGATCTTTTGGCCGCTCCTCGACAGCGGATTCGGGCCGGGCATCTCGCGACGGCTTGGATGGCGTGCATGGCCCGCTCCGAAGCGAAACGTCATTACAAGCACAATCTGGATTGCCGGCGTCGCGATGATCGCGGTGCTGACGGTGTGGTCTGCGTTTGCACCCCAGCTCTGCGTCCCGTGGCCTTACAACGGGCCCGTCTGCGGCGCCTGAAGCTAAGCGAACTCCGGCTCGCGCCCCGGTAGGGCGTCGCAGACAGAATCGGCTTCACCGTAGCCGGCATCGTTCGCGACCACGTGCCATCGTGAGTTGGGCATGGCGGTACAGCGCAACCCATGGCCCATGTAGTACTTCATGTAGCAAACCGCGGGAAAACAATTCAAATCTGGCCGGCGACTGGCGGGCGTCAGAACTTTCGAACTGAAACCAATCGTTTCTGCGGTTTCTGGACGAGATGTCTCAGAGTTCGGGACCGTGAGGCCCCGGGTTCAAATCCCGGGCCCCCGACCAATTTTTGGACCCAAAGTCGCCTCGATCGACGGACTTAGCGCAACAACGCCGCTGAATTGATGCAGTAGTTCGGCAGTGGTTTCGTCTTAGCGTGCCGACGTTGTCGATGACGGTGCGCGGATTCTGGAAGGTCTCGAACAGGCGCTGATCGATCGCGCCAAGTGTCCGCAGCGGCATGCGATCCGGTTTCATCGTCTGGGACGAATCCGCGCCCGACAGTCGTAGGTTCATAGTCGACCGTCAGGCGTCATCACATAGGTCCGTCGCTAATTCATCGTCGGTACTTAGTGGAAAAACATTTGACGGATTAACCGGCCCGCTTTACGTTGCCACCGACGACACGCTGGACGGGCGTGCGGCTTGGGAGGTGGGCCAACGACCGGACGACAGTCCCAACTGGTCGCGATTCTTCTATCTGCTCTCCTCGGATTGAGCGGCGTCATTGCGTTCCCGGCGCCAGTGAAAGCCATGGGCTCGCAGGCGTCCTCGGCCGCGTTGCGCGCGGCGCGCTCGGTTTCCGGCACCGCGAAACCGACGAAGGCTAAGTCATCGAGCACCCGATCGCTTGCGCCCACACCGGCGTACGCCACCGTCGTCCAAGGCGACCATCCACTCGTCTATTACCGTCTGGACGACGCTGGATGCTGCGTGGCCGTCGACTCCTCCGGCAACGGCCTCAATGGCACATACGGCACAAGCAGCGTCACGTTCCAGGCATCTGGTCTTATCGCGGGTGACTCCGACACAGCCATCGTCAACAACGGGACGGGGACCGCCCTCACCACCGATCCGAGCGCTTTGCCCTCTACCGGGGCGAGAACGCTGGAACTCTGGATACGGACAACAAACACGAGCTGGCAGACCTTATTCGGCTACGGTGCCTCCACCGTCACTGGCGGCTTCTTCCAACTGAGCATCCGGCCGGATGTCCACGGCACCGTTCTGTTGTTCATGGGAGTCAACGACGATGCGTCTTTTTACACGCCGTACCCGATCGACGACGGCCGGCCACACCAAATCGACCTGACCTATGACGGCAGCGCTCTCCTTACCTTCTATGTGGACGGCCAGCAGACCGGTCAGGCCAGTCTCGCAACTCCCCTTGCCACCGCCCTCAACGCCCAGGCGTTGCAGCTCGGCAACGGGGGCGACGGTTCGTTCAACGGCACCCTCGACGAATTCGCGGCCTACCCGTCAGCGCTCAGCCCTGACCAGGTCAACAGCCTCTGGCGCTCGGGCGCTGCGGCGCCCGCGTGCCCGTCGCCTCCGATCACCGGCTACGCCGCGGTCGTTGCAGCCGATCATCCGTATCGCTATTTCCGGCTCAGCGACGCTGGGCAGGCGGCCGTCGATTATTCCGGCAACTGCCGCTACGCGGGATACGCCAGCTCTTTCGTCCACGCGTCGGGCCTGCTGACAGGCGACGCGGACGGGGCGGTCGGATCATCCGCGGCCCCCAGCACGATTTTGGGCGCCGGCGTGGACGGCTCTCCCACCACGGGAGCACGAACCGTCGAGGTCTGGGCGCAGACCACAAATACCAGCTGGCAGACGTTCTTCAGCTACGGCGCGGCCGTAAACGGAGGTTACTTCCAGCTGAGCAGCCGGCCCGATGCCCACGGCACGCTCCTGCACTTCGCGGGCTGGAACGATGACGTCGAGGCATACAGCCCATATCCGATCGATGACGGCACGCCGCATCAGATCGTCGTCAGTTACGACGGCATCGGCGTGATCACGATGTACGTCGACGGTCAGAGGTCGGCGCAGCTGACCCTGCCAAGCCCTCTTTCCACGGTCCTCACCGCCCAGGCCCTGTTGCTCGGCTCTGGAGTCGACCCGGCCTTCAACGGCACGCTCGACGAGCTGGCCCTCTACCCGGCGGCGCTGACGCCAGAGCAGGTAAACCGGCATTGGCAGGCAGGAATTGCCGCCGCCGCCTGCCCGGCAACACCGACCACGGGCTACGCCGCCGCGGTTTCGGCGGACCACCCATTCAGATACTTCAGGCTCGGCGACGCGGGCCGGGCGGCCCTCGACTACTCCGGGAGCTGCCGCGACGCCGCCTACGCCACCGGCGTGCCCCGGGTGCCCGGCCTCCTTGTCGCCGACGCTGACGGTGGGATCGGGACCCCGGTGCCGTCGCGGGTCTTGTTGAGCGCGGCGATGGACGGCTCGCCTTCCACAGGAGCTCGCACATTCGAGTTCTGGGAGGAGACCACGAACACGAGCTGGCAGGACTTCTTCGCGTACGGGTCGATCGGCGCGACCGGAGAGCTCTTTTCGCTTGCGATCCGGCCAGATGGTCGCGGCACCGTACTGTTTTTCGGCGGCTGGAACGACGACTTCGGCCTCTACACCCCGTACGTGATCAACGACGGCTACCCGCATCAAATAGCGATCAGCTATGACGGCGCGGGCGGGCTGACCTTCTTCGTTGACGGCGCGCAGATCGGCCAGACCAGCCTCACGACACCGCTGAACACATCGCTTGGGGCGCCGTTGCTGCTCAGCAGCGCCGGCAACACTCCCTTCAACGGCCTGCTCGATGAGCTCTCGATCTATCCGACGGCGCTCAGCGCCGCGCAGGTAAACGCGCACTACCAGGCTGGCGCCGTTCCGCCGGGTTACTCGCTCCTTGGTGGGACGGTGACCGCCGGCAGCAGCCCATTGCCAGGGGCCAGGCCGCAAGCATGTCCGAGCGCCGGCGGGGCATGCTTCTTTGCTTTGCCCTCCGGCCCGCAGGGCGCCTGGCACGTTGCCGTGCCCAATGGGACTTACACGGTCACCGTCTTTCCGCCCACGAGCGCCGGGTTCGTCGCGCCGGTGACGGTCGGCCCGTTCACCCTGCCCCCATCGGTCACCAACCTCGCGATCGCCTTCGGCGGCGGGCAGGGTCCGCCGGGCACCGTCACCACGCAGGGCGGATCCACGACCGGCAGCATCCCGACCGTGAACTGGAGCGCAGGCTGGACTTATACGGTGTCGGGCTGCGTGGGCGGCTTCGGCGTCCTGGATTTGGAGGCCTTCAACACATCGACAGGAAAGCCCGAATCAATCCTTGTGCCGCTCGTCGAGACCCCGGTCAACTCCGGCACCTATGTAGCGCACGTACCGGCACTTGCTCCACTCCACGGCTTGGCGTCTGTGGCACAAAGGATCTTCTGCCTTGGCAAGACCTCGGTGCTGCCAGATGGGGGCAGCCCCGCCGGCGGAACCCATGTCCTGCTGGCCGGGAGTGGTCTCACGGGTGCGACGGCCGTCCTCTTCGGGAGCTCTCCGGCCGAGTCGTTCTCGGTTTTTGACGACAACATAATCAAGGCCGTCAGCCCTCCGGGCACCGGCACAGTCAACGTATCGGTCACGACGGCGTCCGGCTCCACGCTGGTGATCGGCACATACACGTACATCGCGGTGACCGCAGTCAGCCCGAGCAATGGTCCCTCTGCCGGCGGCACGGTCGTGACCATCACCGGCCAAGGTTTTACGAACGTCAAGGGAGTCATGTTCGGACTCCTGCCTGCAACCTCGTTCACAGTCGACAGCTCGACGCAGATCACGGCTGTCGCCCCGGCCGGACTCGGCACCATTGACGTCCAGGTCGAGAATGGGTTCGCGGTGACCGACGCGGTCACCGGATCGCTGTTTGGCTACCAGGGTGGCCCGCCCGGCTCATCCAACGTCAATGAGGGCGTCGGAGCCTTTGCTCTTGCCATTTTGAGTGGCCAGATAATCGGCGACGGGTTCTGCGATGCCAGCTATCAGGGACAGCAGATAACAGGGATCAACTTCGGCCAGCTGTGCGAGGGTGCCCTGTTCATCATCAATTCTCAAGGCCCGAGCGGCGTCCTCCAGATGCAGTTGTTCATCATTCCGGTGTTCACGATCCCCGCCATAATCGGCGCCCTCTTGCTAGACGACCCGGAGCTCCTCTTTGGCCTGACTGACTTTCTGATTGGCCCCTATTTCGCGGCCATCCTTGTGATCGCGGCGATCGTCGTGTTCTGGTTGACATACATCGATCCCGACGGGACCGTCGTCGACACTGCTGGAAATCCGGTCGACGGCGCAACGGCGACGATCGAAGAACAGGGGTCAGGAGGCGCGTTTGCGGCGGTTCCCGCAGCGAGTGGCGTCATCATTCCAGCCACCAACCCCGAGGTTACCGACGCCACCGGCGCCTTCCAGTGGGACGCGCTTGCCGGCAGCTACCTGATACAGGCGTCCAAGACCGGCTGCCACGCGCCCGGCAACGCGAGCCAGCCGGCCGTCAGCACCTCGCCGTTCACGATTCCACCAGAGGTAGTTGGCCTGGTCCTGACGCTCGAGTGTCCGGGAAGCGCCCCCGCCGCGCCCAGCGTCACGAATCTGTATCCGTCTAACGGTGTGTCGGCCGGCGGCACGCAGGTCGACATCTCAGGGACCGGGCTCGCCGACAACCCCATCGTGCACTTCGGCAACGCTGTTGCTCAGAGCGTGACCGTGCTCTCGCCTTACTCGATCGTGGCGATCGCCCCGACCGGCACGTCCACAGTCGACGTGACGGTGACCACCGCCGGCGGCACCAGCGGCACCGGCGCATCCACAAAGTACGGCTACTTCACCCCGACGACGAATCCCGGAGCTCCGACGATCACATCCGTCAGCCCGGCCAGTGGGCCTCAAGCGGGCGGTAACACCGTGAAGATCTTTGGCAGCGGATTGTCGGGCGCATTCGTCGTTTCGTTTGGCAACTTCAACGCCACTCAGATCACGAATATCTCCTCGACAGAGGTGGATGTGGTGGTTCCGGCCGGCGCAGGAGATGGACCGGTCGGTATCACTTTGGCGAACGCAAATGGCACCTCGGCACCCGCCGCGTCAGCTACGTACACCTATGGCTCCCCGCCTGATCACTCGACCAGCACCGGTCTCTTGAGCAGCGCAAACCCGAGCACGTTCTCGAACGCGATCACGTTGACGGCGACCGTCTCGCCAGGTGGTGGCGGCACTCCGACAGGCATCGTGACCTTCACCGACACAAGCACCGCCGCGACCCTCGGTACCGGCACGCTTGCCTCGAGCGGAGGCGTCGTTTCCGCGACTATCACGACGAGCCAGCTCGCGGTCGGCTCGCACAACATCACTGCCAGCTACGGCGGGGACAACAACTTCAATCCAAGCTCGGGCGCCCTGGTACAGGGCGTGAATCCTGGGCCGCTGAATCACCTGGTCCTGAGTCCGGCCTCGTCGACGATTACCGCCGGCGGCACCCAGACCTATGCGGCCGAAGGCTTCGACCAGTTCGGCAACGACCTGGGCGATGTCACTTCGGGCACCACGTTCACGATCGCGCCCAACGGATCATGCACGGGCGCTGTCTGCACCGCGACGGTGCCGGGCACGCACACTGTGACCGGCACTGACGGGAGCGCGACGGGAACCGCAACACTGTCCGTCAACGCTGCCGGACTGGATCATCTGGTCCTGAGCCCGGCTCCGGCGACGATCACAGCCGGTGGCAGCCAGACCTACACGGCCGAGGGCTTTGACAAGTTCGGCAACGACTTGGGCAATGTGACCGCCAGCACTACGTTCGCGATCGCTCCCAACGGCTCCTGCACTGGTGCCACTTGCACTGCGACGGTTGCCGGCGCGCACACGGTGACCGGCAGCGATGGAACCGCGATTGGAACCGCCAGTTTGACCGTCAACGCGGCGGCGCTAAATTATCTGGCCCTGACTCCGGCTTCTACGACCATCACGGCCGGTGGCAGCCAGACCTTCACGGCCGAGGGCTTCGACCAGTTCGGCAACGACCTGGGCAACGTGACTTCCAGCACCACGTTCACGATCGCTCCCAACGGCTCTTGCACGGGCGCAACCTGCACCGCGATGGTGGCGGGCGTCCACGCGGTGACCGGCACCGACGGAAGCGCGATAGGGTCTTCAACTTTGTCGGTGAATGCGGCGGGGCTGAATCACCTGGTCTTGAGCCCGGCTTCGTCGACCATCACGGCCGGCGGCAGTAATACCTACGCGGCCGAAGGATTCGACCAGTTCGGTAACGACCTTGGCAACGTGACTTCAGGCACCACGTTCACGATCGCCCCCAACGGCTCATGCAACGGCGCCAGCTGCACGGCGACGGTTCCCGGCGCCCACACCGTGACCGGTACGGACGGAAGCGCGACCGGAACGGCCAGTCTGAGCGTCAACGCGGCAGGACTCAACCATCTGGTTCTCTCTCCGGCGTCGTCGACGATCACAGCCGGCGGCAGTAATAGCTACGCGGCCGAAGGATTCGACCAGTTCGGTAACGACCTTGGCAACGTGACTTCAGGCACCACGTTCACGATCGCACCCAACGGTTCCTGCACCGGGGCCACCTGCACCGCGACGGTCGCGGGCACTCATACGGTGACCGGCACTGACGGAAGCGCGACAGGGACCGCAACTCTGTCCGTCAACGCCGCTGCGCTGAATCATCTGGTCCTGAGCCCGGCTTCGGCAACGATCACGGCGGGCGGCAGCCAGAGCTACACGGCCGAAGGGTTCGACCAGTACAACAACGACCTGGGATCGGTGACGTCAGCCACGACGTTCGCGATTGCGCCCAACGGCTCCTGCACCGGCGCCAGCTGCACCGCAACTGTGGCCGGTACCCATTCGGTGACTGGCACTGACGGCACCGCGACAGGGACCGCAACTCTGTCCGTCAACGCGGCCGGGCTGAATCACCTGGTCTTGAGCCCGGCTTCAGCAACGATTGCCGCAGGCGCCACCCAGACCTACGCCGCCGAAGGCTTCGACCAGTTCGGAAACGACCGGGGCAACGTGACTTCAGCTACAACGTTCACGATCGCGCCTGACGGCTCATGCTCAGGCGCAACCTGCACCGCGACGGTGTCCGGTGCGCACACCGTGACCGGCGCTGACGGAACCGCGACCGGAACGGCCGGTCTGACCGTCAGCGCGGGCGCGCTGAACCATCTGGTCCTCTCACCGGCTTCGGCCACGATCTCGTCCGGCGGCAGCCAGACCTACACGGCCGAGGGCTTCGACCAGTACAACAACGACCTGGGCTCGGTGACCTCTGCTACCAAATTCACGATCGCGCCCGACGGCTCATGTACGGGCGCAACCTGCACCGCGACCGTGGCGGGCACGCACACCGTGACCGGAACCGACGGGACCGCGACTGGAACCGCCAGTTTGACCGTTAAGGTCACGGCCGCTCCCACGATCACTCAGATCTCGCCTAACAGCGGCAGCACCTCCGGCGGCACTGTCGTGACCGTGACGGGCGCGAACTTTGTCGCCGGGGCGACCGTTTCTGTGGGAACCAAGGCCGGGACAAACGTCAGCGTGACGAGCAGCACCACCTTGACGTTCACGACGCCATCGGGCGCAAGCGGAACCGTCGATGTGCGGGTTACAACTTCTGCCGGCACGTCCGCGATCGTGGCGGCGGACAAGTTCACCTACGGGCCGCCGCCGACGGTGACTTCCGTAAAGCCATCGAGTGGCCCGCCCGCCGGAGGAACAACAGTCACCATCACTGGTACAAACCTCTCGACGACGGTCGCGGTTTATTTCGGGCCGTACCGCGCCACGAACGTAGTCATCAAGTCGGGTACGTCGCTGACGGTCACGAGTCCCTCATGTGAATCCGGGACCGCTGCGCCGATGTCCGACTCCATTGGTTTCACTTCCGGCACGCCTGGGACAGCTTCTGGGCCGGTGGTCGTGGACGTCGTCGTTACCACCAAATACGGTTCTTCACCGAAGAACAATGACGACCATTTCAGTTATACCGGCGGTACGTTGTTGTGCTCCTGACGGCTTCAGGTCTGCGCGGCATGTGAAATGGTCTCTGGCTGGATCTGCCGGGCGCCCCATGGTCCGCGGCCCGCGTAGAGGCTCTTCAGTGATCGAGGCGCATGGCCGCCATCGCGGTTCAGTTGCCTTTAGCGATTTCGAATCGCAATTTCTCAACGGCCGGCGCCGATCTGTTTGACTGCAAGGTTGGCTGGCAATGCCCGGTGGGCGCGGTTGGTGGCTATGTCCGGTCATTCTTTCTGTAGTACTTGATGTAGCAAACCGATCGAATAACGTCTCATCGCTGGACGGAGAAAGCCACCCAGTTCGGAATTTCGAACTGAAATCGGTCAAAACCGACAGACGTGGACGGATCTTCGCGTGATTCGGGACCGTGAGGCCCCGGGTTCAAATCCCGGGCCCCCGACCAGCTTTCTGAACTCCGATCGCTGAAGTTAAGTGCGAACTCGGCTCGAATTCGGGGGCCACACGGTTTTGTGCCGTGCGCGGAGATGGCTCTCTGATCTCGAAATCGGTGCGCGACTGCAGCACTTCATGCAGTAATCCCGCGTTCGACCGGGCGAGCTAAGGCTGTGCTGGCTAGAGACTCTCCAGTTCTTGCACTCAAACTCGCCGCTGGCGACCCACCTGGTGCGGTTTTGCCCTGGGGTCACAGGTGAAGTCCCTAGCCCCGACCCAGGTTCACAACATCGCGGATCGATTAGTTTCAGGCGCCAGGTCAGTCGAAAAGTGATGTGCAGGCCCCCTGCCATCGAAGGAGCGACGAAATGACCCTGATGCAACCCCCCGAGGGAAGCGCCGCCAACGCCAAGTCCGACACGGAGCTGCTGGTCGCCATGATCGGCAAGGCAAGGCCCGCCAAGGCCGCCGAAGGCGACCGGCCAGTGTTCGCCTACATCGCGAGCTTGCCACAGCCACAGCGCCGCATCGCCGAGCGCATCGATGCCCTGGCGGCCGCGCAGCTGTCGGACCTCCGGCGCGCGGTGAAGTGGGGTATGGCGTACCACGGCGTGGACGGCGGCTGGTGCTTCTCATCGGGCGCGTTCGTCGGCCATGTGAAACTGATGTTCATACGCGGCACCGCGCTCGAGCCGGAGCCGCCGGTGACTCCCATCGGGATGGGCAAGTCCACACGTGGCGTCGAACTGGCATCCGTGGAAGATCTCGACGAGCGCCTCGTGGCCTCATGGATGGAGCAGTCCTCCACGATGCCCTTCTTGGGGGGACGAACCAAATGGCGACCCTGACAGTCGACTTCTTCACCAGCCTCGACGGCAACGGTTCGGCGCATGGCTGGACCGGATATTGGGGAAAGGAAGGGCCAGAGCTCCGGAATTACCTGGTGCAGAAATACGCACACGATCAGGTATTGGTCTACGGGGCGACGACGTTCCGCGAGTTCCGCAAGTTCGTGGTCGAGTACGACGAGCCCTACTACGAAAGCCTCAATGCTCTGCCGAAGATCGTTTTCTCGAGCACGCTGCACGAACCGCTCGGATGGTCGAACTCGACCGTAATCGCGGAGGATGCTGTGACCGCGATGGCGCGGCTGAAGCGCGATACCGACAAGCCGATGCGCTCACATGGGAGCATTTCGCTCAATCGCGCTCTGCTCGCGGCCGGATTGGTGGACTTCCTCGAGGTGATGGTTTTTCCCGCGATCACCGGTAAAGCTGGGTACGCAGCCCTGTTCAAGGACGGACCTGAGTTTGACCTCGGTCTCGTCGAGTCGACCGTCCTCGACGGACGCACGCTAAAGCTCATCTACGTTCCGCATCCGCACTCTGCGGGCATCCCCGAGGGTGTCGGGCCACAACGACGCGAAGGGTAGCCGGGGCATGGGTTGGTTACGTGTCGAGCGGGATCGAACGAGCTTCCGTGCGCCGGTCCTAAAGTGGGAGACAGCCGCTAACACTACGTCCGCACCGGTGTCCAAGATGATCGGGAGGTAGCGATGAACTTCAACAGCATCATGATCGGCTCGGAAGATCCGAAGCGCCTGGTGGATTACTACACGAAGATCCTCGGCAAGGCCGCCATGTCGGAGGGGGGCTATGACGGATGGCAGATCGGCAGTGGATGGATAACGGTCGGCCCGCACGACGGGGTCAAAGGCAAGAACACGACTCCCGGCCGGCTCATCCTCAACATCGAGAGCAAGGACGTCAAGGGAGACTTCGAGAAGTTCAGGGCTGCCGGCGCCAAAGTCGTTCGCGAGCCCTACAACGTCGGAGAGGAGTCGCCCTACTGGATCGCCACCTTCGCCGATCCCGACGACAACTACTTCCAGCTCATGAGCCCGATGTAGCCGGGTGCGTCTGTCGGCCCCGATCGTCGAATCTGGTGCTGCTCCCCGGCGCGGACGTACACGTGTTTACGTTTGCGGAATCGGCTGCCTACAACGCGATTTCCTGTAGCAATTCGTGTAGTAAACCGGCGGAAAATCGGACGTGATCTGGGACGTAATCGATAGTCGGTTTAGCCGATTCGAAGTGAAACGCGCCGATTCGCTCATTTCTGGACGAGTGTTCGTGTGGTTCGGGACCGTGAGGCCCCGGGTTCAAATCCCGGGCCCCCGGACCTGTCATGTCTCAGGACATAGTGGAAGCCTGTCTCACGACATCGTGGAAGAGCTTACGGCCGCCGAGTGGCTGGTAATCGCGACTCGGATCCAGGGTTAGCTCACGAAGAAGCGAACCTTCGTCGGTCACGACACGAACGTGGTCGCCGGCGATGAGCAGTCGGATGGACCGATTCTTGTAGGCGAGTCCGAGACCTATGTGGTGGAGGCGGCCGAGGTAGCGCAGCGTGACTCGACCAAAGCGGTCGACCTTGTCCTTGCGGACTCTGTAGTGGGTGGGTGTCTGAGCCGGATCTGGTTTGGCTTTGAGTCGGGCGTTGAAGGCTGCCAGCGGACTTCTGCCGCCGAGGGCGCGATGGGGTCGTTGCTGGTTGTAGTAGTCGCGGAAGGCGTCGAGCTGGAGTTGCAGGTGGGCCAACGAAACAGGGCCCGCCTGTTTGGCCAAGAAGCGCTTCATGGTCTGGTGGAAGCGCTCGACCTTGCCGCAGGTCTGGGGGTGATAAGGCGTGGAGTGGATGCAGCGGATGCCGAGGCGTTCGAGCTCGGCTTCGAGGACGACCTTGCCCCGCCGCGGACTGCCACTGAAGACGGCCGCGTTGTCGCACAGAAAAGTTGCTGGCAAGCCATGCATCTCGGTGGCCGCATTGAAGATCTCGTACACCTTGGAGGCTTTGACGCTGGGCAAGGCGACCGATGCCAAGACCAGGCGTGAGTGGTCATCGATCAGGTTGAGGATCTCGACGTCGGTGCCGTCGGCGAGCTGCCAGTGGGTGCTGTCGGCCTGCCACATCTCGTTGGGCAGCTGAGCTTCGAACCGTTTGAACGAGCAGCGGGGCCTCTTGTGAGGCTCGGGTCTAATCAGGCCACGGCGGCTCAGGATGCGCCAGATCGTGGCAACCGAGGGAACCTTGTCGACCCGGCCTACCAGGTGATGCGCGATGGTCTGTGGGCCGGCGTCATGGCCGGCAGCGAAGAGCTCGTGGCGCAACTCGACCACGGCGGCCTGGACCTCGGGACTGACCTCTCGAGGGCTCGAGTGGGGCCGCCGCGACTTGGGCTCTAGAGCCGGGTATCCACCCTGCTGGAAACGCTCGACGAGCTCATAAATCCAGCTCTGGGAGATGCCATGTGCCCTGGCAAGCTCGCTTGGTTTGCGGCCCTCGAGCACCACCGCGTCGACCATGTAGCGCCCCAGGCGGTCAGTCGACCCCGCCATATGGTTTTAGGCGTCTGCGGCCCAAGATGTTGGGGTCAAAGGCTTGGCGTTGCGGGAACGGGTGACGGGATTTGAACGCGCATCGTTCGACTGTCCCTTTGCTATTTCGCGTCAGACCCCTTCGTACTCGTCGTGACGGCGGAGCCAAATCTGCCAGTCATCGCCCTCGTCACGGCCTTTCGGCATTCGATCAAGGACCGCGTAATAGCTCATGAGGAACTCAACACCGCGGGCGGTGGTGGTGTATGTGAGGTAGACGGCCCCATCGTCGACGGCGAAGGCGCTAAAGCCCGGGCTTTCGGTCAGGTAATGGACTACCTCGACGCCGGCCTCGCGCGCATTGCGCGCGACGATTGGCGGCAGCACCGCTCGGACCTCCGGTGTCAGCCAATCGAGTGTCCGCTCCGAGAAACCGAGGTCGATATTGAATTCCGTGTTGGCTGCCGACACCCAGGGAAAACTCCATCCCATGCGCTGCTTGTACGCCTGCAACTTCTCGACCGGAGCCTGTGAGACGAACAACACGGTCACGTCGCGGGCGTGGAGGTGGGGAAGGATGCCATTGACGGCGTCCGCGATCGATGAGTTGGGCGGATCGCCTGCTAGGTAGCTCGGCCCAAACATGAAGTGGTACACGGCCAGCTGTGTCCGGCCATCGAAAAGCTCCACCAGCGTCTTCGTGCCATCGTCGGTGTCGAACCGGTATTCCTTCTCAACCTGGACCCAGGGCAGCTCTCGCCGTTGTTGGGCGATCTCGTCGCCTAGCCGTGTGTACTCCTTCTCGCGGGCAAGGAGTGCCTTATGGGCCGCCGACGACCCTACCCGTGTTTCGAGCTGGGCGCGCTCCATGATTTGTCTCGTCGGATCCGTAGCCAATGTTTTCTCTCCTTCAGGTAGCAATCGGCCGTCAGGCTTGTCAGACATGCTCATTCGTTGTGCCTCCCTCCCGAGCGACGATTGTGGTAGGGATCGGCAGTTAGCCTCCTCGGATTCGCTCGTAGGTGACGTACGCGGTGTCACCGTCGAGGGTTCGGGCGTCGCAGAGGCGCATCTTCTTTCTATCGCTCGTCTCGCCGAAGAGTCGCTGGCCGGCGCCGAGCACGACCGGGAAGATCTTCAGCCGCAACTCGTCGACGAGGTCGTGTTCCATCAGCGCGCGCACGATCTGAACGCTGGCTGGAACGACGATGTCTCCCTTGAGCTCGTGCTTCAACCTCGATACTTCGTCAACCACGTCGCCCTTGAGTACCGTTGAATTGTTCCAGTCGGCATGTTCCAGGGTCGACGACATTACGTACTTGGGCTTGCTGTTCAACCGGTCTGCCAACT
>Ga0070717_10000181_pt1 | contig 46666 bp, 58 predicted proteins | sample LARL113metaG_FD_71366 | JGI IMG/M metagenome (GOLD analysis project Ga0070717, IMG submission 71366) | Corn, switchgrass and miscanthus rhizosphere microbial communities from Kellogg Biological Station, Michigan, USA - LAR L11-3 metaG | ecosystem: Host-associated > Plants > Roots > Rhizosphere ...
GAGGGCGCTCAGCCGATACGCCCGGGTGCTCGAGCAGCGCAACAGCCTGCTCAAGCAGGTCGCCATGGGCGAGCAGCCGCCGTCCGCGCTGGACGTGTGGGACCTGGAGCTGACCCGGCTGGGCGAGGAGCTGGTCGCCGCCCGCCGCCAGGCCGTCGCCGACCTGGCCGTCAGCGCGGCCGCCGGCCATCGCGCCATCTCGGGCGGCGAGGCGCTCGAGCTGCGCTACGCGGGTCCGCCCGAAGACCTCCTCGCGGCGATCCAGGGTTCGCGGAGGGAGGACCTGCGGCGGGGCACGACGTCGATCGGGCCGCACCGCGACGACGTGGTCGTGCGGCTCGACGGCCGCGACGCCCGGGCCTTCGCGTCGCAGGGCCAGCAGCGCACGGCCGTCGTGAGCATCAAGCTGGCCGAGGCCGAGGTCGTCGCGGAGATGACCGGCGAGCGGCCGGTGCTGCTGCTGGACGACGTGCTGTCGGAGCTGGACGCCGGCCGCCGCGGCTCGCTGCTCGAGCAGCTCGGCGACCCCGGCCAGGTGATCATCACGTCCGTCGAGGCGGACCCGTTCCCGGAGACGGTCATCGGCAGCTCGGTGGTCAGGTGTATCGAACGCGGGATGGTGAAAACCTGTGGATAGATTGGGCAAAGTCCTGCCGCGGGTGCTCGCCAGGCAGCCTCGCTCGTCGCTCGTGGCCGAGTACCGGCTGCGCCTCGCGTTCCGGGAGGTGCTCGGCGAGGCGCTGGCCACCGCGTGCGAGACGATCGAGGTGCAGGGCTCGACCGTGTCGGTCTCGACCGGCAACCCGGCGCTGGCCCACCAGCTGCGGCTGGACGCCGAGGAGCTGATGGCGCGGCTGAACGCGCAGGTCCGGCTGGCCCGGCCTGTGCGCGCGATCAAGGTGCGCATCGGGCGGCCGGCACGACCGCGCGGAGGCTGACGGCGATGCTGGTCGCCGGCGAGCTGAGCCAGGAGCAGCGTGCCGCCACGGCGGTGCTCGACGGCCCCGTCCGGGTGGTGGCCGGGGCCGGGACGGGCAAGACCGCCGTGATCGCGGCCCGGTTCCGCCGGCTGCTCGAGGCCGGCGTGGAGCCCGCATCGATCCTCGTCATGACGTTCACCGAGCGGGCCGCCGGGCAGATGCGCGAGCGGATCCTGGCCGACACGGGCATCGACGAGGCGCCGCACGTGGGCACGTTCCACTCGCTGGCGATGCGCTGGCTCCGCGACGAGGGCCGGCGGGTGGGGGTGCACCCGGCGTTCCGGATCCTGGCCGGCCCCGACCGCTGGATCGCGATGCGGGAGCTGCTGTGGGAGCTCGGCGACCCGGCGCTGGTCGGCGCCGAGCGCCCCGACGACCTGGTCGCACCGCTCCTCAAGCTGCTGGAGCGGACCAAGCAGGAGCTCGTGCCGCTGCCCCGCCTGCACGCGTGGCTGTCCCGTGTCGAGGACGCCGAGCGGCGGGCGGTCCTGCAGGCCGCGATCGCGCTGTTCCACGCGTACGCGGGCCGCTGCCGGCGCGAGGGCCTGCTCGACTTCGACGACCTGCTCGTGCTGACGGTGCGCCTGCTCCAGGACCACGACGAGGTGCGGGAGCGGTTCCAGGCCCGGTTTCCGTACGTCCTGGTGGACGAGTACCAGGACACGAACCTGGCCCAGGAGCGGATCGTCGAGCTGGTCGCCGGCCCGGGCGGCAACGCCTGCGTGGTTGGCGACGACGACCAGAGCATCTACCGGTTCCGGGGCGCGTCGCGGGCCAGCATGGACCGGTTCCTCGCCTGCTTCCCGACGGCCGTCACGCTGACGCTGGGCCTCAACCGGCGGAGCACGCGGCGCATCGTCACGGCGGCGTGCCGGCTGATCGAGTGCAACCCGGAGCGGCTGGACAAGCCGCTGGCCCCGGATCCCGAACGGGAGGAGGGGACGCCGGTCGAGGTCTGGCGCGCGGCGACCGCGGAGCAGGAGGCGGCGGCGATCGCGGCGGAGGCCGCCCGCGTCCACGCCACCGGCGTGCCGCTCCGCGACATCGCCGTGCTGGCCAGGACCCACGCCATCGCGCGGCCGGTGGCCGCCGCCCTGGCCGCCGCCGGTGTGCCGTACCAGCACTGGGCCGGGCAGGGCCTCTTCCGGCGTCCGGAGATCCGCGACCTCGTGGCGTACCTCCGGCTGCTCCACGACCCGTCCGACCTGCTGGCGCTGGCCCGCCTGGTCGCCCGTCCCCCGCTGAGCCTCGACCTGGCCGAGGCGCTCGCCCGCATCCGGGCCGACGGCGGCGGCCGGGCGCCGCTCGGCGCGCTCCGGGAGTGGGCGCCGACCGCCGAGTGGGCAGCGCTGCTGACCGAGCTGGCGGCCCTGAAGGCGACGCTGGGCGTGGACGAGCTGCTCTTCGAGCTGCTGAACCGCACGCGCTACCTGGACGTGCTGCTGCCGCGGCTCCCCGACGGGATGGAGGGACGGCGGGTCGCCGCGAACGTGAGCCGGTTCGCCGACCTGGTGTCCGAGTACTGCGAGCGCCGGCGCGACCACTCGCTGAGCCTGTTCGTGGAGCACGTGGACCTGGTCCTGCGCTCGGGCCTGGACGAGGACGTGGCCGAGATCGAGGACGTCGAGGACGCCGTCCAGCTGATGACCATCCACCAGGCCAAGGGGCTGGAGTTCGACCTGGTGTTCGTGCCGGCGCTCGTGGAGGGGCGTCTGCCCCAGCCCCGGCGGCGGGACGGCGTGTCCGCGGTCGCCGGCCTGGAGCTGCCGCCGGCGCTGCTGGACCCTGGCGTCCGGGGTCGCGAGGACCAGCTGGCCGAGGAGCGCCGGCTGTGCTACGTGGCGATGACGCGCGCCCGCCGGCGGCTGGTGCTGTCCTGGGCCGAGCGGTACGAGGGCGGCCGCGCGTGGCGGCCCTCGCGGTTCCTGGACGAGCTCGGCGCCGGCGTCGAGGAACGCGTGCTGCCAGCGGACCTGGCGGGGGCCTCCCCACCCCAACCCTCCTCCGCCGTGGGCGGGGGGGAAGCGGTGCCCCTCGTGCTGTCCTTCAGCGGGATCAGCGTCTATCGCGAGTGTCCGCGCCAGCACTGGTACCGCTACCGGCTGCGGCTGCCGGCCTTGCCCGCGGTCGAGGCGCAGTTCGGGACCATCCTGCACCTGGCGCTGATGCGGGCCGGCCGCCTCCGCCGGGAGGGCCGCCCGGTGACCGTCGAGCTGCTGCGCGACCTCCACCAGGAGGCGTGGGAGACGGTCGGGCTGGCCGAGCCGCGGCGCCGGCCCGCGCTCGAGGCCCTGGGCTGGCGCCTGCTCAGCGGGTTCCTGGAAGCCGGCGGCCTGGAGGCGATGCCGGCGCTCGTCGAGCAGCCGTTCACGGTGGAGCTCGACGGCTGGACGCTGCGTGGCGTCATCGATCGCGTCGATGAACCTGCGGCCGCGGGCGCCGCGTGGCGCATCGTCGACTACAAGACGGGCAGTCCGATCCCCGCCAGCCGGCTGCGGCGCGACCTCCAGCTGGCGCTGTACGCGCTCGGCGCGCGCGACGCGCTGGCCCTGGACCCGGTCGAGCTGGAGATCCTGTACCTGCGCGACGGCGGCCGCGTCGTGCTGCCGGCCGACGACGGGCTGCTGGAGGAGGCGCGGCGGATCGGCGGCGAGGTGGCGGCGGCGGTCCGCGACGGCCGGTTCGAGGCGCGGCCGGAGCGCCGGCGGTGCGCCCTGTGCTCCTACCGGCTGGCGTGCGAGGCGGCCCTGTAGCGGGCGGCGAGCTCCAGGCAGGCCTTCGCGACCTCGGTCGCGGCGCCCGGCCGGGTCAGGGCCAGGGCGCGGGCCCGCATCTCCTGGCAGGCGGCCTCGTCGCCGCAGAGCAGGTCGTTGACCGCGGATAGCAGACGCGCGGGCCGGGGCGCGTAGCGGCCGACGCCAGACTCGACCACGAAGCGCACGTTGCTCCGCTCCTGGCCGGGCAGGTAGGTGGTCAGGACGAGCGGGACCCCGGTGGCGAGCGCCTCCGCGATCGCGCCCGGCCCCGCCTTGCCGACGGCCACGTCGGCGGCCCGGAGCAGGTCCGGCATGTCGTCCACGAACCCCAGCACCAGCGTGGGCGTCTCGAAGCGCTGCCGCAGGAGGGCGCGGCGGGCCCGCTCGTTGCGGCCGCACACGACGATGACCTGCCACCGCTGGGGCTCCTCCGACAGCGTGCGCACCTGGTCCGGCAGGCCGCCGGCACCGTCGCCGCCGCCGGCGACCAGCACGGTCGGCCGCCCCTCGTCCAGACCGAGGCGGCGCCGGATGACGGCCGGCTCGCCGGGCTGGGGGGGCCGGAAGCGGAGGTCCACCGGCATGCCCAGCAGGCGCAGGCGATCGGCGGCGACCCAGCGCCGGGCGGCGCGCTCGGCGGCCTCGGTCGGCACGACCACCAGGTCCGCGGACCGGCATGCCCAGCCGCGGTGCACGTCCACCAGGTCGGTCACCACCGTCATGAGCGCCCGGTGGCGGCCCTCGCGGCGGAGCAGCGCGGCCGTGACGTGGTTCAGGAGCGGGTGGACGGACAGCACGACGTTCGGTTCGGCTGCCCGCAGCGCTCGGCCGAGCACCGGGACCAGCTGGGCCCGCAGGGCGGTGCGGATCGTCGCGAACGACGGCGCGGTGTTGGACGCGTGGAAGATCGCGCCCCACGTGGTCGGCGAGCGGTTGATGATCGTCGGGTAGAGCGAGGCGACCCGCCTGGCCACGGCCCGGCCCTGGCCCATGATGGGGTCGCACCACGTGATGCGGAGGTCGGGAGCGACGCTCCGGAGCGCGCCGTCGATGGCCTTGGCGGCTGCGCGATGACCTCCGCCGGTGTCGGAGAACAGGATCAGGACCGACGCCCGGGACTCAGCCCCGGGCAGTGGCTCGGCCCCCAGGCCGGCCGTCCCCTATCCTCGCCTGGCCGCGGCGCGCCGGGCGATCCAGCGCATGTTGTACCTGGCCAGGAGCCACGTGACCACGACCAGCAGGAAGAGCGTCACGCTGACCCAGAAGACGTTGCTCCGCGCCAGCTCGACCGGCCCCAGCCCGGCCGACCCGGCCTGGTTCTGGGCGATGATGTACGAGATCACATCGTTCAGGTCTTTGTCGCTCAGCTTGTCGGGCGTGAACGCCGGCATCTGGGCCGAGAAGCCCGCGTCGCCGGAGCGGCCGTTGCGGATGGTGGTCTGGAGGTAGGTCGGATCCAGCGGGTTGGGAACGCTCGGGAACTTCTGGATCGGGTTCAGCTTGGCGCCGATGCCGCCTTCCAGGTTGGCGCCGTGGCAGGTCGTGCAGCCCTGGGAGCCGAACACCTGCGCGCCGTTGGTCGGGTCACCGGGGAGCTTGCTGGAGCTGGCGGACGGGGAAGGTGACGACGTCTCTGCCGAGACCGCCGTCAGCGTCCAGCCGGCCAGGACTGCCGGGACCAGGACGGCGATGACGGCGGGGAGCTTCCAGCCTCTGCCTCGCATGTCCACGTCAAGATAGCAAAACCCACCCTCCCGGCATCCCGGACGCCTCGGCCGTGGGGAATAACCAGGCGCGCCCGTGCGCTTCATGCACACCGTATGTGTTCCATCTCGGCGGTCTCCGATTCGAGGATGACGCTCGGCGCTCGGCGGTGGCTCGATGGGAGACCGTCGTACCGTGGCTGAGCGGGGGGCCATCCACGAGCGGCCCCAGCGGGTCGCGATGATCACACTGCACACGTCGCCCACCGCGACGCTCGGCCAGAACGCCAACGGTGGCCTGAACGTGTACGTGCGCGAGCTCTGCACGCGGCTGAGCCAGCGCGGCGTGGCCACCGACGTCTTCACCCGCTGCCTCGGCCCGGAGTGCCCGGACGTCGAGGAGCTGGCTCCCCTCAGCCGCGTGGTGTACCTGCCCGCCGGCCCCGCCGACCTGGACAAGTACCGGCTCCTGGAGCAGGTCCCGGCCTTCACCGACGCGGTCGAGGACTTCATCGACGGCTCGGGCCTGGGCTACGACATGATCTACTCGCACTACTGGTTGTCGGGCCTCTCCGCGTGCGCCCTGCGCCACCGGCTGGGCCTGCCCTGGGCCCACACCGCCCACACGTTGGCCGTGGTCAAGAACCGGCAGCTGGCGCCGGGGGCTGAGCCCGAGCCCGAGATCCGCGTGGACCTGGAGGGCGAGATCGCCCGCTGCGCCGACCTGCTGGTCGTCAGCACCCCGTCCGAGGGCGAGGACCTGCGCCGCGCCTACCACGTCCCGGCCGATCGCCTCGCGGTCGTGGCCCCGGGGGTGGACCTGGACACGTTCCTGGCCCGGCCCAAACCGCTGGCCCGGGCGGAGGTCGGCCATCCCGACGAGCGGCTGTTCCTGTTCGTGGGCCGGCTGGAGCCGCTCAAGGGCGTCGATGTGACCCTGCGCGCGCTGGCGCAGCTGACCAACGGCGGCGGACACCCCGAGGTCCGGCTGCTCGTGCTCGGCGACGACAGCGGGGCGGGCGCCGGCGGCGAGCAGGCGCGCCTGCGCCGGCTCGCGGCGGAGCTCGGCCTCACCGAGCGCGTGGAGTTCCTGGGCAGCGTGCCGCAGCGGCAGCTCGCCACGTACTACGCGGCCGCCGAGGCGTGCCTGATGCCCTCGTACAGCGAGTCGTTCGGGCTGGTCGGACTGGAGGCGCAGGCCTGCGGCACCGCCGTCATCGCGAGCAACGTGGGTGGTCTGGCCTCGGTCGTCCGCGACGGCGTGACCGGCTTCCTGGTGGACGGCCACGACCCCGCCGACTACGCCGACCGGATGCGGCGCGTGCTGGAGACGGCGCACCTGTCGGACGAGCTGGGCTGGCGGGGGAGCCGGCTGGCCCGCGCCTTCTCGTGGGAGCAGACGACGGACCTGCTGCTGGACCGGTTCTCGGGGCTGGTGGCCGCGTCGCGGCTGGGCGGTCAGCTGGGCGTCCAGGCGACGTCCCGGCACGAGTAGGAGAAGCGGTTCGGGTCGGCGTCGGTCAGCCGGGTCAGACCGGTGCCGTCGACGTTCATCGTCCAGACCGACTGCCGGCCGCCGGTCGCGGAGACGATCGCGAGCTGGTGGCCGTCGCCGGACGGGCTGACCTCGTCGGCCGCCATGCCCTCGACGCTCGGCAGGCCCGCTGACGCGCTCAGGACGTGCCGGCCGCCGTCGCCGACGGCGAACTGGAACGCCTTGTCGATCGTGCCGCCGGGGATGGGCACGGCCGCCGTGAACGCCACGTGCTGGCGGTCGGCCTCCCAGATGGGCGCGCTCACGTCGCCGGTCGCCAGGCTCGTCGTGCTGCCGTCCCGCAGCGACCGCACCCTGATCTGGCGCCGGGTGGGATCGGCCGCGCCCAGGCGGTAGGCCAGGCCCTGGCTGTCGGCGGACCACGAGACGCCGTCGATGACCTCGGACTCGGCCTGCAGGCGGTAGCGGGCCTGCAGGTCCGTGTCGTACGCGTCGATCTCGGTCGCCCGCTCGGCGCCCGAGGGGTCGTGGGTCACGAACGCGATCCGCTCGCCTCCCGGGGCCACGACCGCGTCCGTCACCCCGCTCGCGACCGTGGTCCGGGTGCCGTCGGGCTGCAGGATCAGCAGCGTCCCGCCGTCCAGGACGGCGTAGCCGCGGCCGGGAGCCAGGAAGTCAGCCCAGTCGCCGGCGATGCCCAGCGGGACCGGCACGCCGCCCAGCTGCTGGTCCGACCAGGCGCCGGCGGCGTCGCGGAGCAGGAGGTGCGTCCCATCGTCCGACCAGGCGAACGAGGTCACGGGGCCGCTCGTCAGCTGGCGGGGTACCCGGCTGTCGTCCACGGCCCACAGCCCGACGCCGCCCACGCCGGGTGACGACTCGGCGATGAAGCTGACCCAGTGCCGCAGCGCGCGGACGTCGCCCGTGCTGAACGAGACCGCCGCGGACGTGCCGAGCCGGTTGCCGTCCACGTCACGCGCCTCCTGGCCGATGGTCACGTGGTACGTGGTCCTCGGCTGCAGCAGCTGCTGCGGGGCGATGGTCACGTGTCGGGGGTCTCCGGTGTCCTGGTGGATCGTGAACTGCGCGGACGGCAGCAGGCCGATCGCGCCGGCGAGCGTTCCCGGGTCCATCGCCCGGCTGAACGTGAGCGAGATGTTCGAGGCGGGGTCGATCCCCCGGTCGCCCGCGCCCGGCGCCGAGTCGGCCAGCGTGGGCGCCGCCTCCGTCCGGAACGTCCAGCTGTGGCGGAACGCGTTGGTGCTGCCCTGGGCGTCCCGGTAGCCCGGGTTCAGGACCACCTGGTACTGGGTCGACGGGCTGAGGGGGACGTGCTCGAACGCCAGCTCGTGGTCGCTGGTCCAGGTCAGGGCACCCTGCACACGCGGGGTGACGCGGAAGTGCTGGTTGACCGACTGGCGGTCCATGGCCCGGTCGAAGCGGACCCGGATGACCTCGCTGCTGCGAACGTCCGCGGCGCCGCGGGCCGGCGAGATATCGAGCACCTGCGGCGGGCTGCCGCAGGCAACCAGAAGCGCCGCGGCGGCGGTGGCAAGGATCAGCAGGCCCGCCGCTCTCCGCGGCATCGCTCGGCTACCCCGGGTAGGCGTCGAGTCTCGAGCGCAGGTCGCTCGCGAGCGCCTCCAGCCGGGAGGCGTCCACGAAGAGGATCGAGATCGTCGGGATCTGGTCGATCGCGCTCTGGATCCCCGCGCGCGACCGCTCGGCGGCGCCCAGCAGGTCCTTCACCTTGCGCGCCCGGTTGCCCAGCTGGTCCTCCGTGATCTGCTGCAGGTCCGTCACGATCGCTTCCCAGTCACCGGCCTGGATGTTGGCCGGCGGTGGCGGCGTGTAGACCTGTGGCGGCGGGGCCGCGGGGGCGACGGGCGGCGGGGCCGGAGCCGGGGCGACGTATGCCTGCGGCGGAGCCGATGCCGCGGGAGGCGTGTAGACCGGCTGCGGCTGAGGCGGCGGCCGCATCGCGGCCGACGCGCTCGGCACCGGAGCGGGCGCGGGGGCCGGGGCCGGCGCGTACGATCCGCGGCGGCCGGCCACGATGTCCGCGACGTCCAGCGGCTCGTGCGTGCTGTCCAGCCGGGCCTTGACCTCGATCATCGCGCCGGGGTCGCGGCACAGCGCCAGCACGGAGTCGGCCCGCTCGGCGACCTCGCGAGACTCACTCGTGTAGGCGCCCGCCGACTTGCCCTCCTTGAGGATCACGACGCCGGTGCCGGTCGTGGCGCGCACGGTCAGCGTGCCGCTGAGTCGGCGCTCCTCGAGGAACCGCAGCAGCGCGGGCACGTCCACCCACGACGCGTACAGCTCCGTGTACACCGGCTGGGCGACGGTCAGCTCGAAGAGCCCGTCGACCAGCTCGGGCGTCAGGCCCACCACGTCGAGGACGCCCGCGCCGCGGTTGACCTCGTCGTTGAAGTGGATCAGCGCCTGCTTGCCCAGCTCCGGCTGCGGGTCCTCGCCGCCGTCGTAGACGCACTCGAGGACCGTGCCCTCGCGGAAGTAGATCAGGCCGTTCGCGTTCTCGGTCAGCAGCCGGACGTACCCGGTGTGGCCCTCGCGCTCCAGCGTGGTTATGAGGCGCGGGAAGTCCACGAACGACGTCTTGAGCGAGTCGTACATGGTCTGGCCGGCGGGCACGGGCACCGGCTCGCGGCCGTGCCTGGGCTTGGGGCGCTGCTTGAAGAAGCGCCGCCAGCCGGCCGGGGTCATCTGGCCCCGCTGTCCGGGCGGGCCCTGCTCCATGGCCGGCGGGCTGGCCGGGACCGGAGCCGCGGCGGCCGGGATGGAGTTGCGCTGGTTCACGTGGTTCGTGGGCGCGGGCGCCGGCGCGGCCGGAGGCCCGTTCCAGACCTGCTCCTGCGGCGGAGCAGGCGCGGGCGCGGGCGCCGCCGGGGGCGGGGTCCGGCGCGGAGCGCTCTGCTTCGGAGGCGGCGGAGCGGTCTGCGTCATCGTCCGCGCGGAGCCGTTCGCCGAGGCGCGCTCGATGAGCTCCGGGATGGAGGACCGAACGGTCTCGTCGGCCGGCAGCTTCGCCTTGGCGTCGAAATCGAAGTCGCCATCGGCCCATGCCAGGGCCGTGACGACCGCGTCGTCGCCCGCAGCCCCCTCGCCCACCGCATGGAAGAGGTGGCCGAAGAGGAAATACAGCGTCGTCGCGCCGGCGCCGTTCTGGCGGAGGGTCAGCGTACCTGTCGCACGCTCAGCCTGAGCTGCCTCGAGAAGGGACCGGACGTTGTTTTCGGCTAGCGACCCTCTGGTCTGCAACGGCTTCTCCGTTCGGGGCACGGCGCGGGGTGCGCCGCCCAGGTTGAACTCCGTAAGAGGGTAGTATAGACGCCGCGCGATGTCGAATCAGGAGCATGCGCCAACGCAGGTCGCCGCCCCCGACACCGCCGATGAACACGATCGCACACTCGCCCCATCTCGTCTACTCCTCGTTCGACATGGAGAGTCTACGTGGAACGCCGGTAGGCGAATCCAGGGCCAATTGGACCCTCCGCTGTCCGACCGGGGGTTGGCGCAGGCCCAGGAGGTGGCGGAGCGGTTCCTGGGTCATCGGCTCGAGGGGCTGTACACGAGCGACCTGGTCCGGGCCAGGCAGACCGCGGAGCGGATCGGAGCCGCCGCCGGCCTGGAGCCGGTCGACGAGCCGGGCCTGCGCGAGATCGCCCTGGGCGCGTGGGAGGGCAAGACGCGGGAAGAGCTGATCGAGGAGTACCCGGACCTCTGGGCCCGCTGGTCGCAGGAGCCGGACTGGGACATCGTCCCGGGCGGCGAGGGGGCCCAGCCGTTCGCCCGGCGCGTGGACGCCGCGCTGGAGCGGATCCGGGAGCGGCATCCGCACGGCGACGTCGTGTGCGTGGCACACGGGGGAGTGATCCAGGTCGCCATCCTGGGCGTGGTGGGCCGGGCGAGCCGCGGCATCTTCCCGTTCCTGATCGAGAACTGCTCGCTCACGGTGATCCAGCGGACCGCTCGGCGGACGGTCGTGACCGCCGTGAACGACACCTGCCACCTGACCTGAGCCGGATTCCACCGAACAGTCGGCGACTCGGCGCCACGTCCGCCTCCGTCGGTGGAATCCGGCTGAGCCGGGGCCGGGCGGCTACTCCGTCCGGGCGTTCGTGAAGCGGTAGCCGATGCCCGGAACGGCCAGCACGTAGAACGGCCGGCTGGGCTCGAGCTCGATCTTGCGGCGCAGGTTCCGGACGTGGACGTCGATGACCCGCGTCTCGATGTCGCCCTGGTGGCCCTGGCCCCAGATGTGCTGCAGGATCCGCTCCCGCGACAGCGCCTTCCCGGCGTGGGCGGCCAGCAGCGACAGCAGCTCGAACTCCGTGTGGGTGAGAGCGATCTCGTCCCCGCTCCTGACCACACGCCGCTCGTTGAGGTCGATCAGCAGGTCCTTGAACTCCAGCCGGGCGCGCTGCGCCTCGTGCCCGTCGAGCCGGGCCCGGCGCAGGTTGGCGGCGATGCGGGCGGTCAGCTCCCGCATCCGGATCGGCTTGGTCACGTAGTCGTCGGCGCCGATCTCCAGGCCCACCACCACGTCGATCTCCTCGGCCCGGGCGCTGATCAGGATGATCGGCACGTCGTCGTTCTGGCGGCGCAGCTCGCGGCACACGTCGAAGCCGGACATGTCGGGGAGGCTGACCTCGAGCAGGATCGCCGTGGGCCGGGACTCGGCCGCCCGGGTGAGGGCCTCCTGGCCGTTCGCGGCCTCGACCACCTCGAAGCCGTCCTGCCGGCAGGCGGCGCTGATCTCGGCCCGGAGGCGCGAGTCGGGGTCGGCGACGAGCACTCGCCGGGGGGCGAGCTCCACGCCGCCGTCCAGTCGATCGATCACTCCGTCAACAACTGTACAGATTCGTGCAAGCTTCTTAACAAGGATTCACGGCCGGCGCTACGGGCGGAGACGCCGCGCCATCCGCTTCGCCTGCGACGCCAGGCTGCCGACTCGCGAGGCCCAGGGCGACAGCACGAGGTCCCACGCGCCGCAGTACTCCACCTGCTCGCCGTTGAAGCCGCTCTTCACCTGCCAGAGCCCGTGCCAGGGGTGGTTCGGGTCGTCAGGGGTCGGCGGCACGCCCCAGAGGTCGTAGTCCCGGCAGCCGCGGCTGGCCGCGTCCCGCATCGCCGCCCACTGGACCGCGTACGTGGGCATGAGCTGCCGCTTGTGGCCCGTCGCCCCTCCATAGAGGTAGTAGGCGCGCGACCCGAAGCGGGCCACCATGATGGCGGCCACGGGCTCGCCCTCGTGCCGGGCGACGTAGACGCTGCACCGTTCCAGCAGCTCCAGGCGGCGCCGGAACTGCGCCTCGCTGAGCAGGGCGATGCCCTGGCGCTGCGCGGTCCCCACGCTCTGGCGGCGCATCTCGGCCGCATCGTCGCCCTCTTCCACGGTCACCCCGCGCCGCTCCGCGAGCCGGATGTTGTACCGGTGCTTCGGCTTGAACCGGGCCAGCATCTCGTCGTCCGAGCCGAGCTGGACGATCTGCGTGTGCCGGGGCTGGACCGCGGCCGCCGGCCGGAAGCCCAGCGCGGCCAGGGTCTCGCCGAACGCATGCGTGGTCTCGGGCTCGACCCGGAGGCGGGAGAAGCCGCGGTCGCGCGCCCAGTTCACCAGCTCCTCGACGGCCGCGGCCGTCGCCGGCACCGGCCCCCGGGGCACGTAGGCCCAGCGCAGCGGTCCGGACCCGCGGAGCAGGACCTGCGCGCGGCCGCCGCCGGGCAGGACGACCCGTTCGGGCGACCAGCCCTCCTGCGCCTGGACCTCGCCGAAGCCCCATGACTGGAGCAGCGGCGGCGGCGAGGAGAGCCCGAGCACACCCGCGTCCCAGGTGCTGGCCCCCTCCACCAGGGAGGTGGCCGCCGTCGAAGGGGAGGTCACGCCTGGCAAGGATAGCGATGCGGGCGCCCCGGCGAGGGCGGAGGGGGCCGGAACAGGGCTACCGGTGGGCCGCGACCGGGGCTTCCTGGGCCAGGCGGTGGTACAGGGCCAGCAGAGCGTCGAGGTTGCCGGACAGCGAGAACCGCCCGACCGCCCGCTCCCGGGCCAGGCGGCCGAGCAGCTCGCACATCGGCGGCGTCTCGACCAGCAGCCGGATCGTGGCCCGCAGCTCGCTCTCGAGGTGGGCCGGGTCGAGCACCACGCCGGCGCCGCGCAGGGCCTCGCCGTCGCTGCCGACGTCCGTCGCGACCGTGGCCGCGCCGCAGGCCATGGCCTCCAGCATCGCCAGGGACAGCCCCTCGACGCTGGACGGCAGGAAGAATGCGTCGGAGGCGCGGAGGATGTCGATGCGCTCGTGCTCGTCCGTCACCACGCCGGTGAACAGGACCCGGGCGTCGGCGTAGCGGCGCTCCAGCCGGCGCCGCTCGACGCCCCCGCCCACCACCACCAGCCGGGTGCCGGGCGGCGGGTCCGCGTCCAGGAACGCGGCCAGCAGCACGTCCACGTTCTTCTCGGGGTCGAGCCGGCCCACGTAGGTGAACACGCGCTCGGCGTGCAGCTCGGCGCGCTTCCGGGACGGGCCGGGGCTGTACCGGCTCACGTCCACGCCGTTGGGCAGCACGTGGATGACGTCCCGGGGCACGCCCAGGCCGGCCAGGATGTCGCGCTGCGCCTCGCCGAAGATGATCACCGCGTCGCACTCGGCCAGCGCCTGGGCGTAGAGGCGGTACACGGCCGCCGAGATGCCCCGCCACACCGAGAACCGGGTGTCGTACGGCACGTGGAACGTCGCCACGATCGGGATGCCGAGCTCGTGGCAGATCCGGGGCAGGTTGAAGTCCAGGCTCGAGAACGCCAGCGACACGTGGACCAGGTCCACCTCGTGGGCGCGGAGCAGGTCGAGGAGCTTGCGCTTCGACCCCGGCGGCGACAGCACCAGTCGGTGCGAGAGGGCGAACGCGTCCAGCGCGATCGAGGTGTCGTCGTCCGCCTGGTCCCGCGCGTGGTGCAGGAACAGGACGTCCACGCCGCGGTCGCGCAGCCCGTTGGTGATCTCGCGCGAGTACGTGATGATGCCGTCGGCGCCGGTCGTCGATCGGTGCCCCAGCCAGGCCACCCTCATGCCGTCAGCTCTCGATAGATGTCCACCAGCGCGTCCACGTTCCGCTCCAATGAGTAGCGCTCGACCACTCGCTCCCGCGCCAGCCGGCCCAGCGGGGCCGCCAGCCAGGGCATCTCCATCAGCTCGCGGAGGGCGAGCCGCAACTGATCGTCCAGGCCGCGCGGGTCGAGGACGATGCCCGCCCCGCGCAGGGCGTCCCCGTCCACGCCGACATCCGTCGCCACCGTCGCCGCGCCGCAGGCCATCGCCTCCAGCATGGACAGGGACAGTCCCTCGACGCTCGACGGAAGGAAGAACGCGTCCGCCCCGCGCAGGAGCGCGATCCGGCTGGCGGGGTCGGGCACGTGCCCGGTGAACACGACGCGCGGGTCGCGGTACTGCCGCTGGAGCCGCTTCCGCTCCCCGCCCCCGCCCATCACGACGAGCGAGACGCCCGAGTCCGGCTCGCTGTCCAGGAACGCCCGGAGCAGCACGTCCACGTTCTTCTCCGAATCCACCCTGCCCATGTATACGAAGAGGAGCGACGCGCCCAGGCGTTCCTTCCAGTCCGACGGGCCGGGGGAGTAGACCTCCACGTCCACGCCGTTGGGCAGGATCCGCAGCGTCTCCGCGGGCACGCCCAGCTCGACCAGGACGTCGCGCTGCGAGGCGCCGAACACGATCACGCGGTCGCTGGCCGCGAGCGTGGGCGCGTACAGGCGGTACGTCGCGGACGTCAGGCTCGACCAGACCGACGGCCGGTTGTCGAACGCCACGTGGAACGTCACGACCAGCGGCACCCCGGCGCGGCGGCACGCGTCGGGCAGGTCGAAGTCGAGGCTCGAGAACCAGAACGACGCGTGCACCACGTCGAAGTCGCCCCGCTCCAGCCGCTCCCGCAGCTTGCGCCGGGCCCCGAGGCTGGACAGGACCAGGCGGTGGCCGACCGGCAGCGACTCCAGGAGCACCGCCTCGTCCGCCTCCGCCCGCGGCGCCTCCTCGCGCGGCGGCAGGTCGTGCTGGAAGAACGTGACCCGGTGGCCGCGCTGGCGCAGCCGTGCGACCACCTCGCGGGAGTACGTCGCCATGCCGCCGCCCAGCGCCGGCGAGGTGTGCCCGAGCCATGCGATCCGGAGGGGTGCGTTCATCTCCCGCCCCGCTCGCCGGCGAGATCGGGCCGGAGCTCGACCAGCAGGTCGCGCACGAACTCCCGCTCGCCGAGGCCGGGGTGCGGGATGACCAGGTCGGGCTCCGCGACGGACTCGTCGCCGAACAGCAGGATGTCCACGTCGATCTCGCGCGGCCCCCAGCGGTACGTCGGGGTCCGGCCCACCGCCGCCTCGACCGCCTTGGCCGCGGCCAGCAGCTCGCGCGGGCCCGCCGTCCAGTCCACCTCGATCACCTGGTTCAGGAAGCGCGGCTGGTCCGTGATCCCGAACGGCTCCGTCTCGCGGACGGACGACGCCCGGAGCGGCCGCGCGCCCCGCTCGGCCAGCAGCCGGCGCGCGGCCGCCAGGTTGCCGGCGCGGTCGCCGACGTTGGCCCCGAGTGAGAGGTAGGCCACCGTCATGGCCCAAGTATGCTCAGCGCTTCCATGCGTCTCGGGGACCTGGCGGCCGGCGTGCCGGGAGCGGTGATCGAGGCCGGCGCCTGCGAGGACGTCCGGGCCGTCGTCCACGACTCGCGCGAGGCCGGGCCCGGCGACCTGTTCGTCGCGGTCCGCGGGCTGCGCGCGGACGGCCACGACTTCGCCGCCGCGGCGGCCGCGCGAGGCGCGGCTGTGGCGCTCGAGCGGCCCGTGCCGCTCCCCGCCGGCTCGGCGTGGCTGCGGCTGGCCGACAGCCGCCTCGGCCTGGGCGAGCTGGCGGCGGCGCTGCACGGCCGCCCGGCGCGCCGGCTGCGCGTCGTGGGCGTGACCGGGACGGCCGGCAAGAGCACGACGACGCACCTGACCGCGAGCGCGCTGGAGACCGCCGGTCTGCCGGCCGGCTACCTGAGCTCGATCGCGCTGCGGGCGTCCGGCGCGCCGGTCGCCAACGAGTCCGGCCAGACGACGCTGGAGGCGCCCCAGGTGCAGGCGTGGCTGGGCCGCATGGTCGCTGCGGGCGCCCGGGCCGCGGTGCTGGAGGTCAGCTCGCACGCGCTGGACCAGGGCCGCGTGGCCGCGTGCGACTTCCAGGTGGCCGCGTTCACCAACATCGGCGAGGACCACCTCGAGTACCACCGCACCCGGGCCGCGTACCTGCGCGCCAAGGCCCGGCTGATCGAGCTGTGCGGCGGCACGGCGGTGCTGAACCGGGACGACGCGTCGTTCGAGAAGCTGGCGGCGTACCCGGTCCCGCGCCGCCTCACGTACGGCGTCGAACGGTCGGCCGACGTGCGGGCGACCGGCCTGCGCCCGATGGCCGGCGGCACCGCGTTCCGGCTCTGTGCCGGCGAGGCCGTGGCCGAGGTGCGGCTGCAGCTGCCGGGCCGGTTCAACGTGGCCAACGCGCTGTGCGCGGCCGCCTGCGGCCTCGCGCTCGACCTGCCGCTGGACCGGCTGGCCGAGGGCCTGTCCGCGTTCCCCGGGCTGCGAGGCCGGCTGGAGCGCGTGGACCTGGGCCAGCCGTTCACGGTTTACGTGGACTTCGCGCACTCCGCCGTCGGCCTGGCCAGCGTGCTCGGCGAGCTCCGGCGGCCCGTCTGCGGCCGGCTGCTGGCCGTGTTCGGGGCCAGCTCCCGCTCGGGCGGCCACGACCCGGCCGGCATGGGCCGGGCGGCGGCCGCGCTCGCGGACTTCTTCGTCATCACCACGGACGACCCGGTGGACGCCGACCCGGCCGAGCTGGCGCGGCAGGTCGAGGCGGGCGCCGCCGGACGCCGGCCGGGCCGCGACTACGAGGTCGAGCTGGACCGCCGGGCCGCCATCCGGCGCGCGCTGGCGCTGGCCCGGCCGGGCGACGTGGTGCTGCTCGCCGGGAAGGGCCACGAGCGCACGCTGGCGCTGCCCGGCGGACCCGTGCCCTGGGACGAGCGAGCCGAGGCCGAGGCGGGCCTGCGCGCGCTCGGCCTGGCCGCGATCTGAACTCGGATCTTGCCTCGCCGGGGCGGATTTCCTCTACCATCGGTACTGGATGGCACTTTTCGTGATAGCGTTACTGTCGCTCAAAGAGTGAGTGTCTGAGGAGGTGTCTCCGATGGTCGATGTTATCGGCGGAATGCGGCGCCTGCAGCGGCAGGCGGGCCGCAGGCTGCCAGCCATGCGGCGCAGCCGGCGGCCGAGCGCGGCGCTGGTGACCGCGCCGATCGTGGCGGTGGCCGGAGTGGCGGCCGTCGCGGGCCTGCTGCTCTGGGACGAACGCCGGCGGGCCTCTATGCGGAAGCGCATGGAGGAGGTGGCGGGCTCCGTTACCGCGAGCCTCGGCGCCAGCAAGAACCGGGTCGCCCCGCCGGTCCCGACGGGCGCCGCGCACGAGTAGCGTTCGTCAGACGGTTCGGCGGCGGCCGGCGCCGCCGCCGACCATGCGCACGATCTCGATCGTGTCGCCCTCCTGCAGCGTGCACCCGGCGTAGGCCTCGCGCTGCAGGATCTCGCCGTTGACCTCGATGGCGACGGCCCGCGCGTCCACGCCGAGGGCCTGGAGGTAGCCGAGGAGCGGGGTCGGGCCGGCCAGCTCCACGCGCTTGCCGTTGACCTGGACGCCGATCATCACGCGAAGTACCGGATGGCGGCGAACCCGGCCGCCCCCGCCGCGAGGCACGCCTCGACCCGGTCCGCGTCCACGCCGCCGATCGCCAGCACGGGGATGCCCACCGCGGCCGCCACCCGCTCCAGCACCGCCAGCCCGGCGACCTCCTGGCCCGGGTGCGAGGCGCTGGCGAACACCGAGCCGAAGACCACGTAGTCGGCGCCCTCGGCCTCGGCCCGGCGGGCGGCGTCCTCCCCGTGGACCGATCGGCCGACCAGCCGCCCGGGGCCGAGCAGCCGGCGGGCGCCGGCGACCGGGAGGTCCCGCTCGGGCAGGTGTACGCCGGCCGCGCCGGCCGCCAGCGCCAGGTCGGCGCGGGCGCTCACCACGACGGGCACCGCCGCCTCGGCCACCAGGTGGCATGCCTCGCGCTCCAGCGCCCGCGAGGTGGCGGCGGGGTCGCGCAGCTGCAGCAGGGTAGCGCCGCGCTCCACCGCGCGCCGGCCCGCCGCGGCGTCGCCCACGATGGCCATGGCGATCGGGCGCGTCAGCTCCGCGTCGAGATCCCGGTCGTGGGCGAGCTGGCCGAGGCGTACGGCAGCCGCGGGATGCGCCCGGCCTGGAGGGCTTTGCGGCCGGCCTCGACGCCCTGCCGGATCGCGTCCGCCATCAGCGCCGGCTGCTCGGCCAGGGCGATCGCGGTGTTCACCAGGACGGCGTCGGCGCCCAGCTCCATCGCCAGAGCGGCGTCGCTGGGGGCGCCGATCCCGGCGTCCACGACGACCGGGATCGTCGCATGCTCGATGATCAGCTCGATCTGGCGCTGCGTGACCAGGCCCTGGCCCGACCCGATCGGCGAGCCCAGCGGCATGACCGTCGCGCAGCCGACGGCCTCCAGCCGGCGGGCGAGGACCGGGTCGGCGTTGATGTACGGGAGGACGACGAAGCCCTCCGCCACGAGCGTCTCGGCGGCGCGGAGCGTCTCCACCGGGTCCGGGAGCAGGTAGCGCGGGTCGGGGATGACCTCCAGCTTCACCCAGTCCGACAGGCCCATCGATCGGGCCAGGCGGGCGATGCGGATGGCCTCCTCGGCGGTCTGGCAGCCGGCGGTGTTGGGCAGGATCCGGTACCGCTGCCAGTCGATCACGTCCAGGATCGTCTTGCGGTTGGGGTCGTCGAGGTCGAGCCTGCGCAGCGCGACCGTGACGAGCTCGGTGCCCGAGGCCTCGAGCGCGGCGACCATCTCCTCGTCGGTCCGGTACTTGCCGGTGCCGACGAACAGCCGCGAGCGCAGCTGCGTCCCGGCGATGACGAGCGGGTCGGCGGTCAGCGTGGTGGCCACGACTACAGGTTACGCGCCGCCCAGCGGGCGCCGGGCGGGCAGGCCGGGCCGGCGCGGGTAGGCGTCCGGCGTCGGGCGCAGCTTGGGCACGACGACGACCACGCCGCGCTCCCGGGCGGCGCTCGGCGCGGGCACGACGGCGGCCGGGCCACCGCCGAGGAGCTCGATCGCCTCCGCCGCGTCCTCGACCTGCGCCTTCATCGCCAGCAGCCGGCCGCCGGCGCGGACGAACGGCAGGCACAGCTCGGCCAGCACCGGCATCGGGGCCAGCGCCCGGCACACCGCGGCGTCGAACGCGTCGCGCAGCGCGCCCCGGCCGGCGGTCTCGGCGCGCTCGGCGACGACCTCGACGTCCAGCCCCAGGCGGGCGGCCGCGTGGACCAGGAACGCGGCCTTGCGCTGGTCCGCCTCGACCAGCACGACGCGCAGGTCGGGCCGCGCGATCTTCAGCGGGATGCCGGGCATGCCGCCGCCGGAGCCGACGTCCACCACGGAGCGGGCGTCGCCGAGGTGGTCGAGCAGGGCGAGGCAGTCCTCGACCAGCGGCGCGGCCGGGCCGCTGACCAGCCCGGGCCACGTCTCGAGCAGACGCGCGTACTCGTCCTCTTTAGAATCCATGTCGATGCCGATCTACGAGTATCGCTGTGAGGCCTGCGAGCGCCGGTTCGAGGTGCTGACCTCCTTCGCGGAGCGCGAGCGGTCCCACACCTGTCCGTCCTGCGAGTCGACCCGGACGCGCGTGCAGGTCTCGTCGTTCGCCGCGATCGGCGCCGGCGAGTTCACCTCGACGCTGCCCATGGCGCCCACGCCGCGTGCCGGCGGTGGCTGCTGCGGCGGCGCCTGCGGCTGCTCGCACAACTGACGGCGATCCGGTCCTGATGCTGTTCCCGGTCACGTACCGGGTGAACGGCCGTGGCCATGCGGAGGTCGGCGGCTGCGACCTGGTCGAGCTGGCCCGCGACCACGGCACCCCCCTGTACGTCTACGACGAGGAGACGGTCCGGCTCCGCTGCCGCGAGTACGCGGCGGCGATGGGCGACCGGGGCGAGGTGCTCTACTCCGCCAAGGCGTTCGCCAGCCCCGGCTTCCTGCGCGTGGTCGCGTCGGAGGGCCTGGGCCTGGACGTGGTCTCGGCGGGCGAGCTGCACGTCGCGCTGGCCGCGGGCTATCCCACCGACCGGCTCCACTTCCTCGGCAACAACAAGAGCGCCGAGGACGTGGCGGCGGCGTGGGAGGCGCGGGCCATCCTGGTGATCGACGGCTTCCAGGACCTCGAGCTGCTGGGCCGGGTCGTGCCGGCCGGGGCGCGGATGCGGTGCCAGGTGCGGGTCTCGCCCGGCGTCCAGCCCGCCACGCACGACTTCATCAGCACGGGCCAGCTCGACTCCAAGTTCGGCTTCTCGATCGAGTCGGGCGCCGCGCGCGAGGCCGTCGAGCGGGCGCTCGCGCACGACCGGATCGAGCTGGTGGGCCTGCACTCGCACATCGGCTCCCAGCTGTTCGACCTGCGCGGCCACGCGGCGGCGATGGAGATCATGCTCGACCTGGCCGCGGAGCTCCGGCGGGACCTGGGCTACGAGCCGGCCCGGCTGGGCGCGGGCGGCGGTCTGGGGATCGCGTACACGCGGGCGGACGACCCGCCCACCCCCAGGCGGTTCGTCGAGACCTTGCTGGCCGGGCTGGAGGCGGGCGCGGCCCGCCGCGGCCTGCGGGCGCCGCTGCTGGTCGTCGAGCCTGGGCGGTCGATCGCCGGGCCGGCCGGCGTCGCCGTCTACACGGTGGGCGCGATCAAGGACATCCCCGGCGTCCGGCGGTACGTGGCCGTGGACGGGGGCATGGGCGACAACATCCGGCCCAAGCTGTACGGCGCCCGGTACGAGGTGCTGCTGGCGTCCGCCCCCGAGGCGGCCCCGGCCGGCCTGGTGACGGTCGCCGGCAAGTACTGCGAGTCCACCGACGTGCTGGTCACGGACATCGCGCTGCCGCCCGTGGCGTCAGGGGACGTGGTGCTCGTCCCCGCGGCCGGCGCGTACTGCCTGGCGATGGCCAGCAACTACAACGGCATGGCCCGGCCGGCGGTGGTGATGGTCCGCGACGGCGTCGCCACTATGATCCGGCGCCGGGAGACGCTGGACGACCTCCTCGCGGCCGAAATTCTGTAAAGCGCACCTGACATGTTGGTGAGCAAGGTCTTGCTGGTCCGCAAGCCGGGCGGTGACAAGTGGCGTCAGCAGCGGTATAACGTGAGCGGGATGGCCGTGACTACCCCCGCGAGCCATCCGCAGGCCGCACACGAGGTCGCTGCCTTGTGTGCGGTCCTTTCTTTCGGACAAGCGCCCGGCGGGCGCGGTCAGGGGGCGGTTTCGCGGGGCTGATCGGCCGTCTGCACGCGGCCCGAGGCGGCCGCCGCGATGACCCCGAGCAGGACGACGATGACGATCGCCAGCCACGTGGCGGGCTGGGGCAGCGACAGGTGGATCAGGCGGTCGACCGAGAGGGTGCCAGGGCCCACCAGCGACAGCGCCACCAGGCCGCCGATCAGCGCCACCGGGAACTCGTAGCCGCCGTCGTGGTTCCAGAAGCCCCTGCTGAGGTGCACGGTCAGGATCGCGATCAGCAGGTCGCCGACCAGGAGCAGGGAGGCGACGGGGGTCAGCAGCCCGACGGCGACGAGGATGCCGCCGCCGAACTCGATGGCGGCGGAGACGGGGGCCCAGAAGCGACCCGGCCGTACGCCGAGCTCCTCGAGGTTCGCGCCGAACCCGGTCAGTCCGGGCCCTTCGAACCAGCCGAACAGCTTCTGGGCGCCGTGCGCCGCCAGCGTGAGGCCGAGCACGAGCCGAAGGACGAGCAGGCCAGCGGTGACCAAGCCTTCACACCTCCTCGAACCAGGGAGAGAGGGACGTCTCGCCCAGCACCATACCGGAGCGTGCGGCGGGTGGGTGCGGTCGGGAGAACGACGGGCTGGGCGCTCGGCCTTCGGCCGGCGGCGGGTCGGGCGGCGGCGGACCTATCGGCCCCGCAGGGCGGATTCGATCGTCGCCAGCGCCTCGGCCTCCGCGTCGTGGACGGCCCGGACGTGGTCGGCCCCGGCGCGGCCCTCGCGGAGCGCCACCGCCATGTCGCCCCAGCGGGACGCCGCGGCCGACGCCGCCGAGGCGGCGCGCTCGTGGCCCGCGTACGCCAGGAACGCCGCCTGCGCCTCCCGCATGGCCGGTCCGCCGCCGCGGAGCTCGATCTGGTCGGCCAGCAGCGCGCCCCGGGCGGCGTCCTGGCCGATCTCCACGGTCCAGCGGGCCAGGCCGGCGAGGCCGAAGTGCGACCGCGACTCCTGCGGCCCGAAGCCCTCGCGCATCTGCTCCAGGTGCGCCGCGAGGCCCGCGCGCACCGCGCTGCCCACCTCGCCGGGGCCGCCGTCCACGACCAGCGTGCGGTGCCGCACGCCCGTGGTCCGGGTCGCCTGGAGCAGCGCGGGGACCGCCAGCGAGCGCTCCTCGCCGTCGAACACCCGGGCCTCGCCGTCCAGCTCCAGCACGGCGACGGCATGGTAGGCTGCCGGCGGCGCCGGCCAGGGCAGCCGGTCCGGCTCCACCCAGGCGACGGGCGTGCGGCCCTCGGCCAGCTCCTCGGCCAGCCGCTCGCGCAGCGCCTCCGGACCGGAGGCGACGTGGAGGCGGAACGGGACCTGGAGGTGCCGGCAGATGTCGGCGAGGAACCCCTCGGTGGCGGTCTCCCGGGTCGCGATCCGGGTGAGCAGCGTGACGAGCCCACCGGCGACGAACCGGGCGAAGCCCGAGCCGCCGCCGATGCCGAACAGGACGTCCGGCGGCAGGGAGTCGGGCAGAGCGCGGGCGAGGGCGGCGACCTCGGGGGGCGGCGCGGTCACGGTACGTGACATGGCGGCCATCGTAGTGGCGGCCCGGCGCCCGGCGTCCGTTTCGAGATCGGGACCGGGGCCAGGACGGCACCTTCCCCCAGATTTAATACCTACTTATGCAGCGTAGGTATTATTATATCGGTCGAGTCAGATAGACTGACTGTTCGCTTCCCGATTGGTCCGGGGAGCGATCATAGAATCTGTGAGGCAAGCCGGGGGGTACGGCGGGCTGCAAGTGCCGCGCGCAGCGTGGGGGGAGCTAGCATGCATGTCGGAACGGCCGTCACGTACGACCGCGTCCAGGGGGCGGAGCTCGAGGAACGGGCTCCGATGATTCGTGTCCTCGTCGTGTCGGAGAACCGGCTGCACGGAGAGGGCCTGACGCTCCGGCTCTCGGCGGAGCCGGGCATCCGGGCGATCGGGCCGCGGGAGACCATCGACGAGACGCTGCCGCTCGTCGCCGCCGACGAGGTGGACATGGTCCTCGTCGACGTCGAGCCCACGGCCGCCCACCTTCGCGAGCTCGCCACCGCCGCGCGGACCGTCGACGACGTGCCGTACGTCGCCCTCGCCTCGGCCGAGTCCGAGTGGGAGATCGTGGACTGGGCCGAGGCGGGCGCGTTCTCGATCGTGGACCGCCGGGGATCGCCGGCCGAGCTGGCGAGCATCCTCCTGGCGGTGCACCGGCGCGAGAGCATCTGCTCGCCCCGCATCGCCGGCACGCTGCTCCGGTGCCTCCGCTCCCTGCTCCGCGAGGGCCGGCCGCCCGAGGGCCGGTCGCGCCTGACGCACCGGGAGCGGGACGTCCTCTCCCTGATGGGCGACGGCATGAGCAACAAGGAGATCGCCCAGCACCTCGGCCTGCAGCTGCCGACCGTGAAGAACCACATCCACAGCATCTTCGAGAAGCTGGAGGTGAGCAGCCGGGCGATGGCGGTGTCGCTGGCCCTGTCGGTGGGCGAGCTGCACCGGTCGGCCGGCGGCCCGGCCGGTCGCTGAGCTACTCCGCCGGCCGGGTGCCCCGGTCCTTCCAGCCGGCCGGCGCGCCCTGGCGGACCGCGACCAGCCCGGCCACGATCGCCAGCGCGATCTCGGCCGGCGTCCGCGCGCCGATGTCCAGACCGACGGGGCTCTGGATGCGGGCGATCCGCGCCTCGGCCATGCCCCTCGCCCGCAGCGCCTCCAGGTGGTGGCCGGTGTGGCGCCGGCTGCCCATCAGGCCGACGTAGCGCGGCTCCATAGACAGGAGCCGCTCCAGCGACTCGACCAGGTCGGGCGCGTCGTGGTCGGCGTGGATCACGTACAGGTCGGCGGCCGGCCGCTCGGCCGGAACCGCGCTGACGACGTCGAACCCGACCTCGGGCGCCCACCGCCTGACGGCGACCGCCACCGGGGTGTCGGCCAGCACGACCAGCAGCGGCCGGCGCAGGTACGGCTCCAGGTAGACCTCGATCGCGCCCAGGTCGTGCCGGTACGTGCGGAGGCCGGGCACGCCCTCCGCCAGCAGCGCCGGCGCGTCGGCCCGGGCCTGGGAGTCGAACTCCGAGCAGCCCAGGGTCCCGGCGAGCTGGCGCTCCCCATCGAACAGGGCCTTGGCCCCGGTCCGCGACGGCGGCTCCCCGTCCAGGCGGATCACCGTGGCCAGCACGACCTGCTCCCCGCGCTCGAGGCGCCGGGTCAGCTCCGACTCAACCTCGGGCATGGAGGGGCAGTCTCTGTAAAACGTGGAACACCTGTTCGATCTCCTCGGGGGTCGTGTCGTAGCCGGTGGTCAGGCGCAGGCTGCCGGTCGCCTCGGCCAGCGAGAGGCCCATCGCCAGCAGCACGTGCGAGGGGTCGAGCGAGCCGGACGCGCAGGCCGAGCCGCTGGAGGCCGCCACGCCGGCGAGGTCGAGTGCGAGCAGCAGGTCCTCGCCCCGGACGTCGCGGAACGCGGCCGTCGCGTAGTTGGGGAGCCGCGGCTCGCCCCCGGTCGAGCGGCCGCCGATCTCGCGCAGCGCGTCGCGCAGCCGGGCGGCCAGCGGCCGCGCCGCCGCCGAGCGCCGGTCGCGCTCCGCCGCGCTCACCTCCAGCGCGGCGGCGACCGCCGCCGCCGAGCCCACGTCCTCCCGGCCGGCGCGCCGGCCCCACTCCTGCGGGCCGCCGTACACCAGGGGCTCCAGGCGCACCTCGGGCCGGGCGAGCAGCAGGCCGCCGGGGCCCGCGCCCAGCTTCTGGCCCGAGAACGACGCCAGGTCGGCCAGCTCCAGCGGCGGCCGCACCCAGCGCGGGCCCTGGCAGCAGTCCAGGTGCAACAGCGCGCCGCGCGCCCGGGCCTGGCTCGCGACCTCCTCGACCGGCTGGAGTGTGCCCACCTCGTTGTTCGCGAGCCCGAGCGAGACCAGGCCCGCGTCCGCCGGCAGGGCCGGGTCGGCGAACCCGGCGCCGTCGACCGGGAGCACGTGCGCCGGCCGGCCCTCCAGCAGGAGCTGGCGGACGGCGCCGAGCACGGCCTGGTGCTCGGCCTCCCACGTGACCACGGACCGGCCCGGGGGCAGCCGGCGGCCGGCGCCGAGCAGAGCCAGGTTCACGGCCTCGGTCCCGCCGGCGCAGAAGACGACCTCGCGGGCCTCCCGGCCCAGCGCGGCCGCGGCCCGGTCCCGGGCCGCGTCCAGTGCGGCGCGGGCCGCGCGGCCCTCGCCGTGGGGACTGGCCGGGTTGCCCGGCGGCGCGACCTCGCGCGCCCGCCGCGCGGCCTCCAGCAGGGGCGCGCCGCCGGCGTCGTCCAGGTAGCGCCGGCGGCCGTCAGTGACGATCGCCGGACGGCTGCTTGAACAGGTCGGTGAGCCGGCCCCGGAAGTCCCTGAGCGCGAGGTGCACGTCCAGCAGCTCGTCCGAGCCGATCGGCTCGGCTGCCTCCGTCTCCGCCACTGGCTCGGAGCCCAGCTCCGCCGCCGCGAAGTCGCCGAGCAGGTCGGCGTCCTCGGGCAGGCCGCGCTCCAGCATGACGTCGTCGGAGGGCAGCGACTCCAGCCCCTCGCCCTGGACGGCCAGGATGAGGACGAACTGGACCCGGCAGGCGGCACACGTGACCTGGATGGTGTAGCGATCCTCGACGTGGCGGAGCATGCGGAGCTCGCAGTCGCGCAGGCCGCGGCCGCAGTGAGGACAGTTGTAGTAGCGCGCCCGGTCACGGATGAAGTCGATGAACCTCATCTCGCGGCCATCTTACGCCCGCGCCCCTCGATACAGGTGCATCCCCGCGGCCCGACTACGGCACCGTGCGGAATCCCGGGCTGGAGCACCAGGCGGTCGCCGGGCCCGAGGTCCACGTCGCGGTCCCGGAGCGTGAACGTGATCGACCCCTCCACGCAGTACAGCACCTTCTCGTAGGGGTGGGTGTGTTCGGCGTAGCGGTCTCCCGGGCCGTTCGACCAGGCGTAGCAGCCGTCCGCCTCCGCCCGCAGCCGCGCCATCAGGTCCTCACGCGATGCGCTCACGGGCCGATCCTACAATCGGTCCGTGGTCGCGCTCCGCGTCAGCACGAGCCAACGCGAGCAGCTGGTCGACGTTACGGCGCAGGTCCGGCAGGCCGTCCAGACGGCCGGCGTGCAGGAGGGCATCTGCCTCGTCGCGTCGCCCCACACGACGTGCGGCGTCACGGTCAACGAGGGCTGGGACCCGGCCGTGAGCGCGGACGCGCTGACGCACCTGCGCGACATCGTGCCGCGGGAGCGCGCGTTCGCCCACGCGGAGGGCAACAGCGACGCCCACATCAAGGCCATGCTGGTCGGCACCAGCGCCCTGCTCCCGGTCACGGGCGCCGACGTCCGGCTCGGCCGCTGGCAGGCGATCTTCCTCTGCGAGTTCGACGGCCCCCGCGACCGCGAGCTGTGGGTCACCGTGGTCGGGCCGGGCCGATGAGGAGCGTCCTGCGGCGTCTCCTCGCGGGCGAGCTGTCCGAGGCCGAGGCCGAGGCCGAGCTGCGCCGGGTGCAGCTGGAGGAGCTGGCCGGCCGCGCCCGTCTCGACGTCGGCCGCGGCGGCCGGCGCGGCCTGCCCGAGGTCGTGCTGGCCAGCGGCAAGCTGCCCGAGGAGTCGGCCCGGCTGGCGGTGGCGCTGGCCGGCGAGCTGGGCCAGGGCCTGGTCAGCCGGCTGGGCCCGGACCACTGGCGGGCGCTCGACGCGCAGGCGGCCGAGGCCGGCCTCGAGGTGCGCCGATACCACTCGGCCGCGGCGGTGCTCCGGCCCGGCTTCGCGCCCGAGCGCCGGCCGGGCCGAGTTGGGCTGCTGACGGCGGGGACCTCGGACCTGCCGGCGGCGGACGAGGCCAGGATGGTGGTCGAGGCGTGCGGCCTGGAGGCGCGGCTGGAGGCCGACCTGGGCGTGGCCGGCCTGCACCGTCTGCTCGGCCCGCTGGCCGAGCTGCACGCCTGGGGGCCGGACGTGCTGGTGGTCGCCGCCGGCATGGACGGCGTATTGCCGGGCGTGGTGGCCGGGCTCGTGGACGTGCCCGTGATCGGCCTGCCGGTCAGTGTCGGCTACGGCGCCGGGGGCGCGGGCGAGGCCGCCCTGCTGACCATGCTGCAGTCGTGCAGCACCGGGCTCGTCGTGGTGAACATCGACAACGGGGTGGGCGCGGGCGCGGCCGCGGTGCTCATCGCCGCCCGCGCCGGGGCGGCCTCACCGCGGCGATCGCGACCAGCACGAGCGCGCCGAGGATCAGCAGGACCAGGACGCTGACGGTCAGGACGATCGCCAGACGGCTCAGGTCCGCGCCGTGGGGCAGGCCGTACAGCGCGCCCAGGACGACCACGGCGACGATCAGCGTCACCAGCAGGCCCGGGAACCCGCGCCGCTTCCTTCCATAGAAGAAGAGCCACAGCCGTCCCGGCCGCCTCCGGCTCACTGGAGCGCTTCCACATAGGCCGGCAGGTCGGCGAGGTCGGCGATGGCGGGCACCCCGTCGGGCACCGGCCGCCGTGCCAGCCCGGTGCAGAGCACGGCGCGCATGCCCAGCCGGCGGGGTCCCTCGTAGTCCTCGACGACCCGGTCGCCCACGTACAGCGCCTCGCCGGCGGGCACGTCCAGCCGGTCCAGCGCGGCCTGGTACAGCTCGGGGGCCGGCTTGCGACGGCCGACCTCGGACGAGAACACGACCGCGTCCACGCGAGCGGCGATGCCGGTCAGCCCGATCTGCCGGTGCATCCCCGCGGGCGGGAACGGCGCGTTCGAGGCCACGGCCGTGCGCAGGCCGCGAGCCCGCAGCGCCGCCAGGGCCTCCAGCGCGCCCGGGGCCACGCGCACCTCCCGGTCCCAGCAGCGCTGCTCCAGGTCGAGGATCCGGACGAGCGTCTCGCGCGGCACCTCCAGGCCGGCCCGGCGCCACGCTCGCTCGTAGAACGCCAGGTAGTCGATCTCGTCCTCCCCGATCGTGTCCAGGTCGGCCTCCAGGGGCTCCAGCACGCCGCGCATCAGCGCCTCGGCGTCCGGCGCGCCGGGGCCGAGCCAGGCTCGCGCCTGGTCGAGCACGCACAGCAGCTCCTCGCGCGGGAACGTGAAGGAGACCAGGGTCAGGCCGTAGTCGAGGAGGACGGCGCGCAGCACACCGCTAATCCTGCGCTCCCTATCCTTGGGCTGTGTCGGAGGGACGGCTGACGCACCTGGACGAGGGGGGCGCGGCCCGGATGGTGGACGTCGGCGCCAAGGCCGAGACCCGCCGCGAGGCGACCGCCGAGTGCTTCGTGCGCATGGCGCCGCCCACGGTTCGGGCGCTGCGCGAGGCGACGCTGGCCAAGGGCGACGCGCTGGGCGTGGCCCGGGTCGCCGGCATCATGGCCGCCAAGCGGACGCCCGACCTGATCCCGCTGTGCCACCCGCTGCCGCTGACCGCGGTGGAGGTCGGCTTCGACGTTCGCGACGACGGCGTCCGGGTCGAGGCGACCGCGCGGGTGACCGGCCAGACCGGCGTCGAGATGGAGGCGCTGACGGCGGCCGCGGTCGCCGGCCTGACGCTGATCGACATGGTCAAGGCCGTCGAGAAGGGGGTCTCGCTGGAGCACGTGCGGCTGCTGGCCAAGAGCGGCGGCCGGTCGGGCGAGTGGCGCCGGGAGTGAGCTGGCGCGCGGCCGTCCTGACGGTCAGCGACCGGCGGTCGGCGGGCACGCTGACGGACGAGAGCGGGCCGGCCGTGCAGCGCATCCTGGCCGGGGCCGGCTTCGACGTGTCCGAGGTGACGCTGGTGCCGGACGAGGGGGAGCGGATCGCCGCCTGGGTGGTGGCCGCGTGCGAGGAGCACGAGCTGGTCGTGACCACGGGCGGCACGGGACTCGGGCCCCGCGACGTCACCCCGCAGGCGACCCGGCCGCTGCTCGACTACGAGGTGCCCGGCCTGGCCGAGCAGATGCGCGCCGAGGGGCTGCGCAAGACCCCGATGGCGGCGCTCTCCCGGTCCGTCGCGGGCGTGCGCGGCCGGACGCTCGTCCTCAACCTGCCCGGCAGCGTCAAGGGCGCCACCGAGTCGCTGGAGGCGGTCGTGCCCGTGCTCCGGCACGCGGTCGCCCAGCTGGCCGGCCTGACGTCCCACTAGGGTCCGTCAGTACACTCTTACCCCGCGATGCTCGAAGTCGATCAGCAGGCACCCGACCTGAAGCTTCCGAGCAGCGGCGGCGAGGACGTCCGGCTGTCGGAGGCGTTCGCGCGGAACCGCGCCACGGTCCTTGCGTTCTACGTCCTCGACTTCACGCCCGGTTGAAAGACCGAGCTGACCGAGTTCCGGTCACGGATGGATGAGCTCACCGACGCCGGCGTCGGGCTGTACGGCATCAGCGTGGACAGCGTGTTCTCGCACAAGGCGTTCGCCGAGCAGCTCGGCGGCCTGCCGTTCGAGCTGATCGCGGACTTCGAGCGGAAGATGGTCGAGGCGTACGGCGTCCGCCGCGAGGACGTGCCCGGCTACTCGGGCATGCCCCAGCGCTCGGTGTTCGTGGTCGATCCCCAGGGGGTCATCCGCTGGACGTGGCAGCGCTCGCAGGAGCAGCCGCTGCCGGACTTCGACCAGGTGATCGCCGAGGCGCGCAAGGTGGCGGCGCAGGCCGGCTGACGCCGGGTCCTCGCGTCAGCCGGGCGACGGGCACCAGAGCACCACCGGTGCGCTGGGCACGAAGCGCGCCGGCAGCGCCCGGGCGCGGTAGCCGTGCCGCAGGCGGACGCGCACGGCGTCGGCCAGCGGCTCGAGCACCTCGCCCTTGCGCTCGTAGTGCTCCACGATGCGGCGGTGCATCGACTGGGTGGGCGCGAGGCGGCCCCACTCGCGCACCAGGTCCACGCCGCCGAACAGCGTCGGCTGAAGCGTCAGGCGGTAGAAGCACTGACAGCCCGGCCCCGCCTTGGTGAACAGGATGCCCCCGTCGGCAAGGGCGCGCTCCACCAGCGCGACCTCGAGGCCGGCGGTGTCGGGCGGGCGCGGTGGGCGGACGGCGGCTGCGTGCGGAGCCATGGCAGTGGCCCTCAATGCTAAGGTCGCGAGCGGGGATGAGGGCAGCACCTCCAGGGTACGAACTCGTACACGAGCTCGGTCGAGGCGCCGCGGGCACCATGCACCTGGCGCGGCAGGTGGCGCTGGACCGCGAGGTGGTCATCAGGCGCATCGTGGGCGGCGCCTCGTCGCAGGACCCCGAGACGGTCCTCAGCTTCGAGCGCCAGGCGCGCCTGCTGGGCGGCCTCGACCACCCGGGCATCGTTCGAGTCCATGAGGTGGTCCGCGTCGGCTCGGACCTCTGCGTGGTGATGGAGCATGTCTCCGGCGGCGACCTCCGCGACCTGCTCGCCGCCGGGCCGCCGCCGCCGGACGTGGCGGCCCGCATCCTGGGCGAGATCGCGGCGGCCCTGGACCACGCCCACGAGCGGGGTCTCGTCCACCTCGACCTGCGGCCCGCCAGCGTGCTGCTGGACGCCGGTGGCGCGGTCCGGGTGAGCGACTTCGGGCTGGCGTCGCTGCTGGAGCGCCAGGCCGGCTCGCGCACCGGCCGGGCCGGAGCCGTCGAGGGCCTGGCGTACATGGCGCCGGAGCTGGCGCGCGGCGACGTCGCCGTGGACCGGCGCGCCGACGTCTACAGCCTGGGCGCGATCGCGTACGAGATGCTGGTCGGCCAGCCACCGTTCCCGGTGGACCCGGCCGACCCGTACGCGACGGTGCGCGCCCAGATGGAGGAGCCGCCGCCCCGGCCGAGCGCGCTCGTGCCCGGCTTCGCGCCGCTGCTCGAGGCCGCGCTGCTGTGGGCGCTGGAGAAGCCGCCGGAGCGCCGGCCCGCCACTGCTGGCGAGCTGGCCGCCTCCCTGCGCGACGGCCTGACGCTGTCGCCCACGATCGGGGCGTACGGCCGTCCGGGGCCGGTGCCGGCCCGGGCGGCGGGCGCGGCCGACGCGGGCGAGGGCCGGGACGGGACGCGGCCGCACCGCCGCGGGCGCCTCACGATCGGCGCCGCCGCGGCCGGCGTGCTCGTCGTCGCGATCGCCGCCGTCGCCGGCGTCCGGCTCCTCCAGCCGTCTCCGGCCCCGATCCCGGCGCCGCCGCTCGCGGTCACCGCGGTCACCGCCGCCGCCGACCCCGCGGACGGCGCCGGCCACTGCCCGGCCGCCACGATCACCCTGCGCGCCACCGTGACGACCAACGGGGCGGCGGGGACGCTCACGTACGAGTGGCTCCGGCCCGACGGCCGCCCCGCGGCCACCGGCCGTGTCGCTCTGCGCCGCGGCGACCGCAGCGCCACCGTCCAGCTCCCGCTGGCCTACTCCGGGGCCACCGCCGTCCAGGGCGTGGCGGCGCTCCACGTGCTCACCCCGGCCGGCGTGTACTCCCGGCCACTCCGGGTCACCTACGCCTGCCCCTGATCCACGCCGGCGGCCATGCGGGCGTACGTCAGCGTGTGGTGCGCGACCAGCCGCCCGCCGGCACTCGTCTCGGCCGCGCCGTAGACCAGCCGGCGGCCGAGGCGCAGCACACAGGCCCGGCAGCGCAGCGGCTCCCGGCTCGCGCTGCCCAGGAAGGCGGTGGTCATCGAGCTGGTCACGGAGGCGTCCTCCAGGCCCAGCCGGGTCTTGATCGCAAGCCAGAACGCGACGTCCGCCGCGTGGACGTAGACCTGGCCGCTGACGATGCCGCCTGGCCGGTCGTACTCCGGCTGGTACGGCACCTCCAGCTCGCACTCGCCGTCGCCCAGCGCGACCACGCGCAGGCCCATGCGCCGCGTGAACTCGTGCGCGGCCAGCAGATCGTTCAGGAGCGGGATGCTGATCGAGGGCATGTCCAGACAGTGTGCGTGACCGCTTTCCGGAGCGGCAGTGACGCGCGTCAAGGCACCGATTGCTTGACAATCTGAAAAACCAAGTATTGGAAGATGCGGCTGCCAGGACGTAGAATTCCCGCCCATGGTTCCCCAGGCAGTGGACTACAGTGCGCCCTTCCAGCGGGCCATCGAGCTGATCGGGAAGCGTTGGACGGGCGCCGTGATCCGGGCGCTGATGGCGGGCGCGGCGCGGTTCAACCAGCTGCTGATGGGCATTCCCGGCATCAGCGATCGCGTCCTCACGGAGCGCCTGCGGGAGCTCGAGAACGAAGGTCTGGTCGAGCGGCTCGTCGATCCCGGGCCCCCGGTCCGGGTCAGCTACCGGCTCACCCAGCGAGGCCGCGCCTTAGGCCCGGTGATCGCGTCCGTCGACGCCTGGGCCGCGGACTGGATGACGCAGCCCTCCAGCGCGTCTGTAGCCAGTTAGACGGGCCTCACCGCCCCGTTGGTCCAAGTTTCGGTTCAACTGCCCGCTGCTATGCTCAGGCAGCGATGCCTCTGGGCGACCTTTTTCGCCGCCGACCGCCGGACGCCGAGAACTGTCCGGCTTGCGGCGCGCTGCTACCGAACGGAGCCAACTACTGCCCCAACTGCGGCATCCGGATCGACGAGCCGGATGCCCAGCCGCTGCACATCGTCGATCGCGCGACGGGGCTGTTCAACGAGCGGTTCATCCGGCCCGTGCTGGAGGACGAGCTGCACCGGGCGCACCGGTACGGCCGGCCTCTCGGCATCGTGCTGATCGAGCCCATCCCGGGCAGCAACCACAGCAGCCCGGAGGCCGACGAGGAGACGCTGAAGATGATGGCGGCCGCCATCGCGGGCACCCTGCGGGACGTGGACACACCCGGCGTGCTCGCCCACCGGCCGCCGTCGCTGCTCGCCGTCCTGCCGGACACGGATATCGCCGGGACGGCCCACGCGGCCAACCGCGTCCTGGAGGCGGTCAACAGCGCCCTGGCGCCCGCGGGCCGGCGGGCCGGGCTGGGGATCGTCTGCATCCAGCACGGGCAGCGCGTCCGGGCCGGAGCGGTTATCGAGGCGGCGGCGCGGTCGCTGCAGGACGGGGGCCGGCCCGAGTTCCTCGGCCGCTGACCGGCGTTGGCCCTCGACGTCTACCTGATCCGCCACGGTGCGACGGAGTGGACCCACACGGGCCAGCACACGGGCCGCACCGACCTGCCCCTGCTGCCCGAGGGCGAGGACCAGGCGCGGCACCTGCGCGAGGTGCTGCGCGGCGTCCGGTTCGACGCCGTGTGGTCCAGCGACCTGCTCCGGGCGCGCCGCACGGCGGAGCTGGCGGGCTTCCCGAGCCCGACGGTGACCGCCCTGCTCCGCGAGTTCGACTACGGCGAGTACGAGGGCGTCACCACCGCGGAGATCCACCGCGAGCGGCCCGACTGGGAGCTGTTCCGGGACGGCTGCCCGGGCGGCGAGAGCCCGGCCGAGGCGGCGGCCCGGGCCCGCGCGTTCCTGACCGGCCTGGCCACCGTGGAGGGAACCGTGGCGGTGTTCTCGCACGGCCACTTCATGCGGGCGCTGGCGATCGCGTGGGTCCACGCGGACATCGGGACCGGCGCCCACCTCGGCCTGGACGCGTCGGCCGTGGGCGTGCTGCGCCAGGGCGACCGGGGCCGGCTGATCCAGCGCTGGAACTGGGTGCCGGACGTGACCGCCGCCGCCACCCACTGACGGCGCCCCGGGGCTACCGGCGGCGCAGGCTCCAGGGGCGGGCGCGGACGCCGGGCAGCCCGGCGAAGACCATGTACGCGGCGGTCTCCTCGTCCGCCCAGTACGTGTGCCGCTCGCCCGGGTTGATCAGCAGCAGCTCCCCGGCCCGCGCCTCGCCGCTCGTCGAGCCCTCGCTGTAGCGCAGCACGCCCTCGGTGACGATGATCGCCAGCGGGAGGGCGTTGCGGTGCTCGGGCACCCGCTGGCCGGCCGCGAGACGGAGGCCGACGACCCGCATCGCCCCGCTGTCGCCGATCTGCTCCCACCCGAGCGGCCGGTGCTCCATAGTCGCCGCATTATCATCGCCGGGTGGGCACTCCCGCTTCGGAGGAGACGCAGGAGCTCCTGGTCCTGAGCCAGGGCGACGTGCGCCGGCTGCTGGACCTCGACGAGCTGCTGGAGGCGCTGTCGCGGGCGTTCAGCGAGCTGAGCGCCGGTCGGACGTCCGTCCCGCCCCGCGTCGCCGCGCGCACGTCAGGCGGGCTCCTCGGCGTGATGCCCGGCTACGTGCCGGGGGTGGGGCTGGAGTCCAAGCTCGTCTCCGTGTTCCCCGGCAACCACGACGTTGGCCTGCCCTCGCACCAGGCGCTGATCGCGCTGTTCGACGAGGAGACCGGCCGGCCGCTCGCCGTGATGGACGGCACCCACATCACGGCGGTGCGTACGGCGGCCGCGTCGGCGCTCTCGGTCCGCCTGCTGGCCAGGCCGGAGTCGCGGGTCCTCGCCATCCTGGGCGCCGGCGTCCAGGGCCAGGTCCACCTGGAGGCGGTGGGCCGGGTGGGCGACTTCCACGAGATCCGGGTCGCGTCCCGCAACCGGGACCACGCCGAGGCGCTGGCCAGCACGATCTCGTACGCACGGGCGATGACGGACTTCGAGCAGGCCGTCCGCGGCGCCGACGTGGTCTGCTGCTGCACGGACGCCGCCGAGCCCGTGATCGCGCACGAGTGGCTCCGGCCGGGCGCCCACGTGACGTCGGTCGGCGCCAACACCAGCGGCCCTGAGCTCGACTCCGGCACGGTGCGCGGGGGCCGCCTGTTCGTCGAGTCGCGGGTGGCGTTCTCGCCGCCGCCGGCGGGCTCCGCCGAGCTGGCCGGGCTGGACCCGGCGGCCGCGACCGAGCTCGGCGAGCTGATCGCCGGCGAGGCGCCCGGCCGCGAGTCGGACGAGCAGCTCACCGTGTACAAGTCGATGGGCCACGCCGTCGAGGACGCCGCCGCCGCCCGCCTGGTCTACGACCGCGCGGTGCGCGAGGGCGCGGGCCGGCGGGTGCCGATCTAGGGCGTGGAGGTCGTCCACCGCGACGGGGTCGCCGGCGCTCGCGGCGCCGTCGGGACGGTGGTCGTGATCGACGTCCTGCGGGCGTTCACCGTCAGCGCGTACGCCCTGGCCGGGGGCGCCGTCGAGTGCCGGCTGGTGGCCGAGGTCGCGGAGGCCAGGCGGCTGGCCGAGTGCATCGAGGGGTCGGTGATCTCGGCCGAGGTCGAGGGCCTGCCCGTCGAGGGTATCCCGATCAGCAACTCGCCCACGATGGTGCGCGACGCGGACCTGCGCGGCCGGACGCTGGTGCAGCGGACCAGCTCGGGCACCCAGGGCGTCGTGGCCGCGAGCGGGGCGGAGCGGCTGTACGCGTGCAGCCTGGCGGTCGCCTCGGCGACGGCACGGGCGATCCTGGCCGCGGGGCCGGAGCTGGTCACATTCGTCGCCACCGGCAGCGACCGCGGCCACCCGGAGGACACGGCCTGCGCGGCCTACGTCGAGGCGGTGCTCCGGGGCGAGGAGCCCAACCTGGAGGCGCTCCTGGCCCCGCTCTACCGCTCCGAGCGCTACCAGCGGCTGACCCGGGGCAGCCAGCCCGGCTTCCCCCCGTCCGACGTCGAGCTGTCGCTCGCGGCCGACCGGTTCGACTTCGCGATGCCGGTCGAGCGGGACGCGCTGGGCCTCCGGCTGCGCGCCGTGCCTACCTGATCCGGTCCACCCACTCCGGCGTCGCGTAGCGGGCCGCCGCGAGCGCGCGCGCCGAGTCCAGCTCGTCCGGCTGGAGCGCGCCGGGCCGGGTCGGGTAGCGCTCCGCGAAGCAGCCGGCCAGCGCCGCCACGACGGCGTCCCGGTCCAGGTCGAGCCAGCGGTCGAGCGGCGAGACCTGCTTCTCGGCGCTGCGCACGCCCCGCGGCGACACGCGCTCGCGGCCGACGCGGATCAGGCGCGGGACGAGCGCCGTGTCCATGGCGTGGGCGATCGTCGTGTGGTGGAGCACGAACCCGCGCCGGCGCGCCTGCGCCGCGCCGCCGATCTTGCCCTCGGGCGAGACGATGTCGTTGATCGGCTGGTAGCCGGCGGGCACGCCCAGCCCGCGCAGGCAGTCCACGGCCCAGGCGTCCAGCCGGGCGAACGAGTCCACGAACGAGAGGCCGGCCACCACCGACTCGGGGGCGTACAGCGAGTACGTGATCGTCCGGCCCGGCTCGACGATCATCGTGCCCCCTCCGCTCATGCGCCGGGCCACGGTGAAGCCGAGCCCGGCGGCGGCCTCGCGGTCCACCTCGTTGGCCAGCACCTGGTGCGAGCCGAGGACGAGCGCGGGCTCGGCCCACTCCCAGAAGCGGAGCGCAGCCCCCCGCCGGCCCACGACCGCCTGCTCCAGCAGGACCTCGTCGAGCGCCAGCTGGACGTGCGCCGGCAGCGGGGGTGCGGGAGGCAGCACCTCCCAGGTCAGGGTGCTGCTCAGGCGGCCCCGCCCATCTCGGCCAGCACGCGGGCGGCGTGCCCGTCGGCGCGCACCGCGTACCACGCGCGCTCGATCCGGCCCTCGGGACCGACCAGGAACGTGGAGCGGATCACGCCGACCGTCGGCTTCCCGTACAGCATCTTCTCGCCATAGGCGCCGTATCCCGTCGCGACCTCGTGGCCGGCGTCCGTCAGCAGCCGGAACCCGAGCCCGTACTTGGCGCGGAACCGCTGGTGGCTGGTCGCGTCGTCGGCCGAGATGCCGAGCACGTCCACGCCGGCGCCCTCGAAGCCGGAGAGCGCGTCGTTGAACTGGCACGCCTCCTTGGTGCAGCCGGGCGTGTCGTCCTGCGGATAGAAGTAGACGACGACGCGGCGGCCGCGGTAGCTGGCGAGGGCGACGGGCGTGCCGTCCTGGTCCGGAAGAGTGAACTGGGGGGCGGGATCACCCGGCTGGAGCTTCATGTCGGGGTGATGGTAGGGAAACGACGGGGGCGGCCCGGGTGCCGGGCCGCCCTCCGGTGACGATCAGGTGCTGAAGCCGTTCTTCTTCAGCCAGTCGGTCGCGATCTGGCCGGGGTCTTCCTTGTCCACGTCCGAGCTCTTGTTCATCTGGATGAGCGCGTCGGTCGTGAGCTTGGCGGACACCTTGTCCAGGAGCGTGGTGACTTCGGACGTGAACACCTTGCTCCGGCCGATCGGCACGACGTTGTCGGCGTTCTGCAGATGCTTGTCGTCCTGGAGCTGCACGTACTTGCCGGTCGAGAACGCGCTGTCGCTGGAGAAGATCAGGCCGATGTCGATGTCGCCCTGGTCCAGCGCGGTCTTGGTCAGCGGACCGCCCGAGTCCAGCGGCTTGAACCCCTTGAAGTTCAGCCCGTACGTCTTCTGCAGGCCGAGCTGGCAGAACGGCCGCTGCGGGCACTCCGGCGGGCCGCCCAACGTCATCTGGCTGGCCACCGAGGACAGGTCCGACAGCTTCGTGTTCTTGCCGTACTTGCCGCTCTTGAGCACGGCGAACGCGTTCGTGTCGATCGCCGGGGCGGCGGTCAGCGCCTTCAGGTTCTTGGCCTGCAGATTGGTGTTCAGCTTGGCCACGGTCTGGACCGGGTCAGGCGTCGCCTCGCCCTTGGCGCCGTTGTAGAACTCGAGGTCAGTCGCCGCGTAGCCGATGTACATGTCGATGTCGCCCCGCTCCAGGGCGGGAGCGACGACCTCGCGGGCGCCCAGGCTCGGCTTGTAGTTGACCGTGTAGCCGATCCCGTGCAGGGCGCCGCCGTACACATTGGCGAGGATGTTGGACTCGGGGAAGTTGAACCCCGCGACCGTGATCGTGCCCTTGTTGCCCGAGGACGACGCCGGCGAGCCGCCGCCCGACGACCCGCAGGCGCTGCCGATCAGGCTGAGCCCGAGGATCGAGGACATCAGGGCCCGGAAGGCCCACCTTCGCATTGCATTTCCTCCTGGTCGCACGCCGGGCCTCGGCGTCCGGCGCATGTGAAACGGGGACGCGGAACGGTGACCCGCGCCGACGGCCAGTTCGAAACCAAAGGTACGCGATGGGAACTCGAACGTCCGTTCGCGAAAGACTATCAGGTCGCCGGCTCGGCCACGGGCGCCGTGGCGCGGACCGCGCGGCCCCGGTCGGCGGCCGCGGCGGAGCGGATGCCGGCCGGCGTCAGCGTCCACTGGAGCAGGGCGAGGGCGAGCTCGGCGGCGGCCGACAGGACCACCACCAGCAGGGCGCCCGCGAAGACCTGCACGTAGTCGAGCTGGCTGAAACCGTCGATGATGAACCGGCCCAGCCCGCCCCAGCCGACCAGCGCGGCGAGGGTCGCGGTGGCCACCACCTGGACGCCGCCTGTGCGCACGCCGGCCATCACCACCGGCAGCGCGTTGGGCAGCTCCACGCGCAGGAGGACGCGGAGGTCGCTCATGCCCAGGCCGCGGGCGGCGTCGCGGAGCTCGGGGCTGACGTCGCGCATGCCGACGAAGCTGTTCGTCATGATCGGCGGGATGGCCAGCGCCACCAGCGCCAGGAAGGCCGGCTTGGGGCCGATGCCGACGAGCTGCACGGCGATCACGAGGATCGCGAACGAGGGCAGGGCGCGGCCGACGTTCGAGATGTTGATGGCCAGGGCGCCGCCTCGGCCGAAGTGGCCCAGCGCCAGGCCGACCGGGAGGGCGATGAGAAGCGCCGCGCCGGTGGCCGCGAGCGACATCACCACGTGCTCCTCGACGCGGTTGGGGATGCCGAAGTCGCCGTGCCAGTGGGCGGGGTTGAGGAACCACTGGACGACCTTGCCGAGAAAGCTCATGCGGTCCTCCAGGGCGTCAGCAGCCGCTGGACCAGGGCCAGCGACAGGTCGGCGACGACGGCCAGGGCCACGGACAGGACGGAGCCGACGACGAGCGGCGTCCGGAAGTCGCGCTGGAGGCCGTCGTACAGGAGCTGGCCGAGGCCGCCCTCGCCGATCAGCGCGGTGATCGTGATGAGGCCGATGGTGGTGACGGTGGCGATCCGCAGGCCGGCGATGATGACCGGGAGGGCCAGCGGCAGCTCGACGCGGAGCAGCTGGCGGAGCGGCCGGTAGCCCATGCCGAGGGCCGCGTCACGGACCTCGGCCGGGACGCCGTCGAGGCCGACGACGATGTTGCGGACCAGGATCAGCAGCGTGTACGAGACGAGGCCGATCTCGGCGGTCAGCACCGTCAGGCCCGTCCACGGCACCAGCAGCGCGAACAGGGCGAGCGAGGGGACGGTGTACAGGGCGCCGGCGAGGCCCAGGACGGGCGCCCGGCTGCCGCGGTAGCGCCAGGCGAGGACGCCGATCGGGATGGCGACGAGCAGGCCGACGCCGACGGCGATCACGGTCAGCTCGACGTGCTGGGCGAGTGCGCCCAGGATCAGGTCCACGTGGTCGCCGACCCAGTTCCAGCGGATCCAGGGTTCGGTCGCGTCGAGCAGCGGTGCGGGAGCCGCGGGAACCACGTCTTAACAGGCCCCCGTCTTGACGGCCTGGCGCGGGCGACCGATCGTGAGCGGCGGGCGGTTCACCCCCCGGGTGGGGGGACTCTGGGGGGGTGGGGCAGGCGGGCGGACCGCGTCGTCCTGGGTCGGCGCTGGCGGAAGCATGTGCCGTTGACTCTAAAGTGGATGCCGTGCTGACGCTGGACCGCGTCTCGAAGCGCTACCCCAACGGCCAGGTCGCCGTGCAGGAGCTCAGCCTCACCGTGAACGACGGCGAGACCTGCATCCTCGTCGGCCCCTCGGGCTGCGGCAAGACCACGACGCTGCGCATGGTCAACCGCCTGATCGAGCCCAGCGGCGGCCGCATCCTGCTCGACGGCGAGGACGTCACCCACCTGGACCCCGTGCGCCTCCGCCTCCGGATGGGCTACGTGATCCAGCAGGTGGGCCTGTTCCCGCACATGACCGTCGCGGACAACGTCGCGACCGTGCCCAACCTGCTCGGCTGGGACCGCAGCCGGACCCGCCAGCGCGTCGCCGAGCTGCTGGAGCTGGTCGGCCTGCCGCCGGACCGCTTCGCCCGCCGGTACCCGCACCAGCTCTCGGGTGGCCAGCGCCAGCGCGTCGGCGTGGCCAGGGCGCTGGGCGCCGACCCCCCGGTCCTCCTGATGGACGAGCCGTTCGGCGCCATCGACCGCGTCACCCGCGACCGCCTGCAGAACGAGTTCCTCCGCATCCAGGCCCAGATGCGCAAGGTCGTGGTCTTCGTCACCCACGACATCGACGAGGCGGTCAAGATGGGCGACCGCATCGCGATCCTGAAGGAGGGCGGCATCCTCCAGCAGTACGACACGCCGGCCCGCGTCCTCGCGGAGCCCGCCACCCCGTTCGTGGCCGAGTTCCTGGGCCCGGACCGGGGCCAGAAGCGCCTCTCCGTCGTGCACATCGACCCCGACCGGCTGGAGAAGGCGACGATGTACCACACGGACGCGGAGGTCCCGGTCGAGGCGACGCTCGCGGACGCCCTGTCGGCCATGCTCCTGCACGACACGGACCGGGTCAAGGTGGGCCGGAACGGCGAGGTCTTCGGCGTCCTGACCCTGAGCACGCTGCTCGAGACGGCCGCGGTCCACGACGACTGACGACCGACGGCGGCGAGTCAGCGGCGGGCCGCCACCACCTCGTGGAGCGGCCGCACGGCCACGCCGGCGGCCGCCAGGCGCTCGCGCAGCAGCCCGACGAACCGCACCGCCTCCGGGTTGTCACCGTGGACGCACAGGGTATCCACCTGGACGTCCACGACCGTCCCGTCCAGCGCCACCACCTGGCCCTCGGTGACCATGCGCAGCGCCTGCTCGGCCGCGCGCTCCGCGTCGTGGTACACGCTGCCCTCGACCGCGCGCGACACGAGCGTCCCGTCCGGGTTGTACGCGCGGTCCACGAAGCCCTCGTGGGCGATCGCCAGGCCCGCCGCCGCCCCGGCCCGCGCCAGCTCGGTGCCGGGCTGGCACACCAGCAGCAGGCCGGCGTCGAACGCCGCGATCCCCGCGGCGGTGGCCCGGGCCAGGTCCGGGCTGCGGTTGGCCTGGTTGTACAGCGCGCCGTGCGGCTTCACGTGCTGCATCGCCAGCCCGTGGCGGCGGCAGAAGCCGGCCAGCGCCGCCACCTGGTACAGCACGTCCGTCTCCGCCTCGTCGGCGCTCACGTCGAGCACCCGCCGGCCGAAGCCCACCAGGTCCGGGAAGCTGGGGTGCGCGCCGACCGCCACGCCGGCCTCCCGGCAGCGCCGGACGGTCCGGTCCATGGTCCGCGGGTCGCCGCCGTGGAACCCGCAGGCGACGTTGGCCGACGTCAGGAGCGGGATCAGGTCGGCGTCCCGCCCGATGGAGAAGCTGCCGAAGCTCTCCCCGAGATCCGCGTTGAGGTCGATCACCGCCACGTGCAGACGCCCTCGCTCAGAGCCGTTCGCCGGCCCGCACCGGGACGGGGAGCCGGTTCTCGGGCGGCGCCAGGGGGCACGCCCAGCGCGGACTGTACACGCAGGACGGGTGGTACGCGTAGTTGAAGTCGATCGTGACTTCAGTCGAGCCGGTCGTCACCTCGAGGCAGCCGCCGTCGGTGCCCTTCACCGTATCCACCAGGTAGCGGCCGCCGCCGTACGACTCGGCCCCGGACGTGCCGTCGCGGAACGGGACGAACAGGCCCGAGCCGTAGCCGACCAGCGCCAGCACGGTCAGCGAGCATTCCTGGTCATGGAGCCGGAACCCGAGGGAGCCGATGCGGCGGTAGTGCACCACGCCGTCCTCGCCGCCCGTGTCGATGTCGAGCCCGGCGCCGTCGCCGGGGGTCAGCACCGCCGTCAACCGGTACGCCGGGTCGGGCGCGAACCAGCGCAGGCCCGGGAACGCGGCCCGCTCCTCCGCCGGGACCGGCGATTGGGGATGCTCCCGGAACAGGCGGTCCCGCGCCGCGCGCCACGCCTCCAGCGACGGCAGCCGGTAGGCGTCCGCCACCCGGCGCCTCCAGTCCACCAGGTCGATGTGCTCCTGCAGGTCCATGCCACGATCTTGCAGGCTTGACGGCGATGAGCAGGGCGATGAATCGCGATGAGTGGCGCTCCTTCCTCCGCGAGGGCACGCGCACAGGCAAGCTGGCGACCGTCCGCCGCGACGGCCGGCCGCACGTGGTCCCGGTCTGGTTCGTGCTCGACGGCGACGACCTGGTCTTCACGACCGGCGGCAACACCGTCAAGGGCCAGGCGATGCGCCGCGACCCTCGCGTCTGCCTCTGCGTGGACGACGAGCGGCCGCCCTACGCGTACCTGATGGTCGAGGGCACCGCCGCGCTGAGCGAGGACCGTGCCGACTTGCTGCGGTTCGCGACCGCCATCGGCGGCCGGTACATGGGCGCCGAGCAGGCCGAGCGGTTCGGACGGCGCAACGGGTCGCCGGGCGAGCTGCTGGTGCGCGTCACGCCCACCCACGTCACGGCATACGCAGGCATCGCGGACTGACGATTCGTCAAACCGGTTAGGCTGAGGCCCGTGGCGCGCAGCGACAGCCAGCTCGCGACGGCCCCCGCGAGCGGCGGCCTCGACACCCGGACCCTCTGGACCCTCCTGGCCGGCAACACGCTGACCGCGATCGGCATCGGCTTCTTCCTGCCGATCCTGCCGCTGTTCGTGACGGCCCGCGGCGGCGCGCCGTTCCTGGTCGGCGTGGTGTTCGCGGCCGGCAACGTCGGGCGGGCCGTGGCGCAGTACCCGGCCGGCTGGCTGGCCGACCGCGTCGGCCGGCGGCCGCTGCTCCTCGGCTCGCTGCTCGTGTACGCGCTGCTGTTCCCGTTGTACGTCCTGCCGATCCCGGTCGGGGCGCTGGTCGGCATCCGCTTCGTCCAGTCGCTCGCCGGGGGCGCGTTCGTGCCCGCGGCGATGGCGCTGGCGGCTGACGTCACGCCCGTGGCCCGGCGCGGCCGCGTCTTCAGCCAGCTCCGCGCGTCCGACATGGTCGGCCTGTTCCTGGGCCCTGCCGTGGGCGGGTTCGTGGCCGGGTTCCGCCTGGAGTACGTGTTCGGCGCCGGCACGGTGATCTGTCTGGCCGCGGTGCTCGTGCTGCTCTGGCTGCCCGCGGCGAGGGCGGCGGTCCCGGACGAGCCGGTCGAGGTGGACCTGGCCCCGGCGCGGCCGCTGGACCTGCTCCGGCTTGTCCTGCCCATCCTCGTTCTCTCGGCGCCGGTGAGCTGGACGTTCGGCGCGTACGACTCGGTCTGGAGCCTGTACCTGAGCAGCCGCGGCGCCAGCACGTTCGTGATCGGCCTCAGCTTCGCCACGTACGCGCTCCCGATCGTGCTGTTCGCCGGCCTCGCGGCCGGCCTGTCCGACCGGCTCGGCCACCTCCGCGCCGGCCGCCTGACGCTGGTCACCCACGGCCTGCTGGCCGCCGCGTACCCGTTCGTCGCCAGCGTGCCGGTGCTCGTCGTCATCGGCGTGGTCGAGGGCGGCCTGACGGCGGCCGGCATGCCGGCGCTCAACGCCGAGGTCAGCCGGCGCGCGCCGCCGGGCGCCCAGGGCCGCACGCAGGGCGTGTATCAGTTCGGGCTGAACGCCGCCCAGGTGGCCGGGGCGGTGGTCACCGGGGCGCTGTACGGGCTCGGGCCCGTTTACGCGTTCGGCAGCGTCGCGGCCGTCTGCCTGGTCTGCCTGGCCGCCAACCTGGCCGTCACGCGCCCGCGCGTCCTCTGAGGACCGCCGTGTCGGTCCAGACGTACGAGACCTCGGGCACGTCGAGCACCATCCCGAGGCCCAGGTCGAGCCGGCGCTCGCGCAGGTAGACGCCGCCCAGCCGCTCGTAGAAGCCGCGGGCGGGCGCGTTCTCGCGCAGCACCCAGACCGCCATCGACGTCATGCCCTGGAGCGCCAGCGCGTCCGCCGCCACCGCGACCAGCGCGCGCCCGTGGCCCCGGTGCTGCGCCGCCCCGCGCAGGTAGATCGCGTACAGCTCGCCGTCGTAGCGCACGTCGCCGTCGCGCTCCCTGCCGCAGGACGCGAACCCCACGATCCGGCCGTCCTCCTCCGCCACGTAGACCAGGCTGCGGTGGTAGGGATCCTGCAGGGTGCGCAGCCAGCGGTCCTCGTAGTCGCCGACCTCCATCGAGGCCAGGTACCCCTCGGGCAGCATGCCGGCATACGTCTCCCGCCAGCTGTCCACGTGGACCGCCGCGATCTCGGCCGCGTCGGCGACCACCGCCGGTCGCGGCCTCGGGGCCGGCATCGACTCCATCCTGTCAGACTGAGCCCGAACGGTGATCCGACGCTCCATCGCAGTTGCGCTGGCGGCGGCGACCGCCCTCCTGGGCGCGTGCGCGTCCCAGCCGACGAGCCCCGCCGACTGCCGCAGCACGGCGCCCACCCACCAGGGGAGCCTGCTCGTGCTGGTCGCCGACCCGCCCGAGTCGAGCATCCGCGGCGTGCTGCCGGGCGCGGCGTCGCCCTCCGCCGGCCATCCCTACGAGGTGCGCTGGCTCGTCGACTCGCGCAAGGCCGGGACGGATCTGCGCTTCCAGGCGGCCCGCGAGGGGACCGGGCAGGTCTACCGCCAGCAGTTCGCGACCTCGTCCACGTCGGGCCTGCTGGCCGAGTTCCGGACCAGCCTCACGTTCCCGACGCACGGCTGCTGGGACGCGGACGTCTTCACGGGGACGGCGCTCGGCTCGCTGACGTTCAAAGTGGTTTGACGGCGCGGCAGGCGACCAGGAGCGGCACCGGGTCGCCGGGCATCCGCCACCAGCCGTCCTCGTCCCGCGTCATGCTCGGGAAGCGCCGCCAGTTGTCGAAGGGCAGCTCGCGCAGCCGCTGGATTCGCAGCCCGGCGTCGATCAGTGCGCTCACCATGTCGGAGACCGGCCTCGTCCACTGGAAGTTCGGGCGGGCGTCCGGCAGGACCTCGTCGCAGGCGTAGGTCGTCCGCGTGACCAGCTCCGCGGGGCTCTTGTCGAACAGCGACCAGCGCACCTCCAGCCGTCCGTCCACCTCCTCGCAGCACTGTGCCATCGGGTGCCCGTCGACGATGACGAACGTGCCGCCGGGGCGCAGGAACCGGGCCACGACGCGGGCCCACTCCGGGAGGTCGGGCAGCCAGGTCAGCACGCCGTGGCTGGTGAACACGACGTCGAACTGCTCGTGGAGCACGCGCGTCAGGTCGTAGACGTTGCTGTGGACGAACCGCGCCTCGATGCCCAGGTCGGCGGCCAGCGTCCGGGCCAGCGCCACGGCCGGCTCCGAGAAGTCCACGCCGGTGACGCGGGCGCCCATCCGGGCCAGCGAGAGGGTGTCCAGCCCGAAGTGGCACTGCAGGTGGAGCAGTCCACGGCCGGCCACGTCGCCGAGCTCCTCCAGCTCGATCGGGCCCAGGGTGCCGCGGCCCTCCCGGAAGCCGGCCACGTCGTAGAACTCGGAGCGGTGGTGGACGTCCACGCGGTCGTCCCACAGCTGGCGGTTGGCCTCCATGCGGCCCCGGTCGCTCATGGCGCCACGTACGCGAGCAGGGCGCGGGCCTCCGCCACCACCGTGCCGTCGCCCTGCTCGATCGAGGCCGACGTGAAGCAGAGGCGGCGGGTGCGGCGCTGCACGCGGGCGCGGGCGACCATCGGTCCGGGCTGGGCCGGCTGCAGGAAATCGATCTTGAGGTCCACGGTGGTCGTGGCCTGACCGTCCGGCGCGACGCTGGCGCCGGCCGAGGCCAGGGCCATGTCCGCCAGCGCCGCGATCGCGCCCCCGTGGACGATCGCGCCCCGCCCGGTCGGAAAGCCGTGCGCGTCCACCGTCAGGTCAGCCTCGACGACGACGTCGCCCGGCTCGGACCGGCTCAGCCGAGCGCCGAGGTTGGCCCACATCCCGACCTGCTCGTATCCAGGCATTCGGCCACTAAGTGTGCCGCGCTGGCAGACTTGCCAGCGGAGGTACGCATGGCGAGAGCGGTGGAGATCCAGCGAGAGGGCCGGGTGTTCCGAGGATTCGTCTCGATCGACGAGGCGGTTCTCCGGCACGAGCGGTTCGCCGGGGGATGGACCCGGCCGCTGACGCGGATCAAGGTCGAGCGCGGCGACTCGGCGGCGGCGATCGTGACCAACGTCGAGACCGGCCGGGTCATCCTGGTCGAGCAGTTCCGGTACCCGACGCTGGCGGGCGCGGGCGGCTGGATCGTGGAGACCGTCGCCGGGGTGGTCGGGCCCGGTGAGACGCCGGAGGCGGCGATCCGGCGCGAGGTCCGCGAGGAGATCGGTTACGACCCCCGGTCGCTGGAGCACATCGCGACGTTCTACGCGTCGCCGGGCGCGGCGACCGAGCGCATCTTCCTCTACTGGGCGCAGGTCACCGAGGTCGCGCGCGGAGGCCGGATCGAGGACGACGACGACGAGGACATCGCGCTCCGGGAGTACACGCCCGAGGCGCTGTGGGCCGCGCTCGACGGCGGCGAGCTGGTCGACGGCAAGACCATCCTCGCCGCCATGTGGCTGCGGA
>Ga0070717_10000182_pt1 | contig 46266 bp, 43 predicted proteins | sample LARL113metaG_FD_71366 | JGI IMG/M metagenome (GOLD analysis project Ga0070717, IMG submission 71366) | Corn, switchgrass and miscanthus rhizosphere microbial communities from Kellogg Biological Station, Michigan, USA - LAR L11-3 metaG | ecosystem: Host-associated > Plants > Roots > Rhizosphere ...
ACGCTGGCGAGCGGGACCCTGGCCTCCTTCAACGCCACCACCACCAACCCCAACAACACCTTCCAGACCGGCACCATCGCGCTCAGCGACAACGTGGCTGCCCAGACCTGCCTCAGCTACGGCACCCTGAACGCGCAGAACCAGTTCACTAACAACAACGCCAACGGCAGCTGCAACTCGATCGCCTTCGCGACCGCCGCCAAGCCGGGCGACGCCGCCGCCACCGCCAACTTCACACTCAAGAACGTGGGCAGCCTGGCCGGCACGACGCTCACGGTGGCCGGCAGCGCCTGCGTCACCACCAACAACGCCGAGGCCTTCCACGGGGCCGGCGACCTCTGCGTGCAGCTGGTGATCGCAGTCCAGGAGATGGACAGCGCCTTCGCCACCAACAAGCAGTGCGTCTACCCGAGCACCGCCCTCGCCTGCCCGCTGACCAACACGATCAGCAGCTTCCAGACCGCGTCGCCGGTGACCGCGGGCTTCACCGCGGGCCTCGCCAAGAGCGGCGCCGCCGGCGACACCCGCTACTTCCAGGTTCTGATCCAGCTGCCCAGCACCAGCGCCAACTCGTTCCAGGGCCGGGTGGCCACGTTCTCGATCACCTGGGAACTGGACCAGTAAGCTGCGCACCTCAGCCCTTACCGTGAGCGGCGTGCAAGCGCCGCCCGCGAAGGCTCCCGCCGCCGCCCCTCCCAAAATCGACTGGGCGCAGATTGGCAACCGAGTCGCCACGGGGGCGCTGGTGTTCGCAGTCGCCGCGCTGGTCGTCATCAACCTCGGCCCCTTCGTGTTCCCCTACCGCGTCTACACCGTGCTCTCGGGCTCGATGGAGCCGACCATCCCGGTCGGCGCGCAGGTGGTGGTCGTCAAGGTCAACGCCGCCGACATCCTGGTCGGCGACATCATCACCTTCGACCGCCCCAGCAATCCGGGGGTGCTGATCACGCACCGGGTGATCGAGGTCGAGCCGGACGGCAAGGGCGGCACCCAGTGGATCACCAAGGGCGACCACAACAGCATCCCCGACAGCTGGCGCATCCCGGCCACCGGGTACGGCTATCGCTACGCCTTCGCGGTGCCCCTGGTCGGCTACCTGTTCGCCATGCTGCAGTCGCCGCTGGGCCGCATCTGCTTCATCCTGGCGCCGGCCCTGCTGCTGGCCGCCGTGGTCGTCAACGACTTCTGGAAGGCCAGCGACAAACGCCGGCTGCCGGCGGCATGAGCGACACCCTGCGCCTGCGCGTGGTGCTGGTCGTGTGCGCCCTGGTTCTGGGCAGCGCCGCGATCAAGGGCACCCTGGCGCTGAGCTTCGGCCGGACCACGCACCCTGGCAGCACCTACAACACGGCGGCTGTGTACGACCCCAGCGCCATCACGTCCGCACCGGTCGACAACACCCAGACCGTGGCCTGGACCGATGCCGTCAACAACCACGGCAACGGCAACGGATACGCGGTGTTCGCCTACCACGAAGGGCCGACCAGCACCGCCTGCAACACCACGCAGGCCAACTACACCTTCGTGGCCGGCACCACCAACGCCAGTCCGTCCTATACAGACTCCGGCGTGTTCGCCGGCTCCAGCGCCAGCTACTTCGGCAGCTACAGCTGCTACATGATCCGGACCTGGGACGTCCCCGGCGTCAACCCCTCGAGCTGGACCTCGGGCACGGTGCCGACCTGGACGTCGCAGATCGCGCCCAGCCCCGCCAACCAGTACGTGACCCCCAACGGGGTGGCGGTCGGGTTCTTCCCGAGCAGCGTGACCATGACCAACTCCAACGGCACCCTGGCCACCGGCGACACGGTCGTTCTCAACTACGACCAGGCCACCAACGCCCCCAACCTGGCCGGGCTCTCGGTGTGCGCCACCAAGGGGAGCAGCGCCACCTTCTACCTGGGCCAGAGCCTGGCGGTGGCGACCTGCGACACCGTAGGCGGCACCAGCATCGGGAAGTTGACTGGCGGCACCTACACATCCAGCGCGGACGGTGTCTGGGCCGCCACGTACGTCTGGAGCAACGGCAACAAGACCCTGACCATCACGATCGGGGCCGAGACCCTCGGCACCAAGATCCCCACCGTCATGGCCGGCACCTGGACCTTCACGGCCAGCCAGTCCCCGCAGGCGGCGCAGGCCATCGTCAAGTCGGCCGACGCCACCCTCTTCCCCTGCAACGCCAACCACGCCGGTGTGAGCGAGGGCATCCCGGCGACCAGCCAGACCAACGTCTGCCTGCCCACCACCACGACCCACTTCTAGAAGTCGATGAGCAGCATGACCCTCGGACACACGAAGCCGGAGCCCACGCGCAGCCCCAACGGCGTGCTCGGGATCGCGCTGGCGGTGGCCGCCATCGTGGCCGCGATCGCGCTGCTCGCGACCAACCCCCACCTGCTGGTGGCGCTCTCCAGCGACCGCGAGGGCCAGGCCCTGCTCCCGAGCAGCACGCTCGCCCCCGGCGCCTCGACCACCGGCGCGCTGATCCTGACCAACGAGGGCCTGCTGCCTCTGCGCTACGACGTCAAGGTCGAGGCCGGCCAGGAGGAGCTCGACAACAGCGTGATCATGCGGCTCCGCCGCAACGACGAGCCCAACTTCTTCTACCAGGGCCCGCTCACCTCGGACCCGGTCACGATCGGGTTCCTGGCGCCGGGCCAGCACACCCGCATCGAGGTCACGCTCAGCGCTCCCCCGGCAGCCGGCGGCACCGCGGCGGTCCCGGTCGACGACACCTTCGTCTGGACCGCCCACTCCCCCGGCTTCGAGTTCTGGTGGTGGCTGCTGCCGGTGGCGCTGGGCCTCGTGGTGGCCGCCGTCCTGCTGCCCCGGCTGCTCGATCTCTTCGCCAGGCTGCGGCGCCTGCCGGCGTCCCGCTTCGAGCTTTTCTGGCGGGCGCCCGTCGCGCTGGCCGCTGTCATCCTGGCTATGCTGGCGCCGCTCTCGGGGGTCACCCTGGCCAGCATCAACGCGCAGGCCTCCAACCCGTCCAACGTCTTCGCGATCGGGTCGGTGGTCCTCAACAACCGGACCCCCAGCGGCACCACCTGCATCTCGGCCGCGGGGGACGGCGGCCAGACCGCGAACGGGCAGTGTGGCGCCATCTTCACGGTCTCCAACGCACGTCCCGGCACCTCCGCCAGCGGGCGCCTGACCGTGCGCAACGCCGGCACCGTGCCCGTCAGCCAGTTCCTGCTCTGGGCGCCGAGCGCCTGCGCGACCAGCAGCCCGGCCAACACCATTCACGGCGGCGGGGACCTTTGCCAGCAGACTGAGCTGACCATCCACGACGACAGCCACGACCGCTGCTACTTCCCGGACAACCGCGACGGTCCCTGCACGCTGCGGGCGGACGGCACGATGGGGTCCTTCGCCACCCGCCACGCCCCCGGCAGCGCGCTCTCGCTCTCGCCGACCGGGCTCGGGTCGGGCCTCACCTACACCTTCACGGTCGCCCTCGACCCCGCGACCGGCAACGATTACCAGGGCCGCCTGGCCACCCTCGACTTCACCTGGGAGATCGCCCAGTAGCTAGGTTGCTGACCTGGACGGTCAACGCCTTCCTGGCGGTCGTGGTCGTCGGCCTGCTCGTCCTCCAGGTCGGCCCTCGGTTCCTCCCCTACCGCGTCTTCGACGTCCTCTCGGGCAGCATGCAGCCGGCCATCCCGATCGGGGCCGAGGTGGTCGACCAGGTGGTGCCCGGCGCGTCGCTCGAGGTCGGAGACGTCATCACCTACGAGCACCCGCGGCACCCGGGCACCTACATCACCCACCGCGTGATCGCCATCGACCGCACCGGCCTGGCGCCCATCATCAGCACGCGCGGCGACGCCAACGGCGCACCCGATCCCTGGAAGGTCCAGGTGCAGTCGAGCATGCTGCGGGTCCAGGTCACGATCCCGCTGCTCGGCTACCTACTGGGCTCGCTCGCCAGCCCCTACGCGCGCCTGGTCATGGTCGTACTGGTGGCGGCCGGCGCCGTGGTTTTCGTGGCCGAGATGTGGCTCAGGAAGTGATCAAGCAGAGGTTGACGGTCACCTGATCGCAGGCTGACGCCGCGCCGTCCTTGTCGGGACCGCAAACCTGGCGAAGCTTGTCTCGTGAAGCTCGGGCTGCTGGTCAAGGTCGCGCCGTTCGCCCTGGCCGCCTTCGCCTTGCTTCACGGCTTCGGCGACGGGCTCGCCAGCGAGGGCGGGATCGGCCTCACCAACGTGGCGGGCCGGGCCGGAGACTGCGTGGCGCCGACCCGCCAGGCCGCCTGCGCCACCCTCTTCGACGGCTCGGGCATCCTTTTTCCAGGCGGCCCCGCCATCGAGCGCTCGTTGACGGTGACCTGGCACGGCAACGGCCACGCGGCGTCGGCTCTCGGCCTTTACGTCGCCAACTTCACGAGCCACGACCCGCGCAGCCAGCCTGGCTGCACCGCCGCCGACCCCGCCGACCGCCTCGACCTCTCGGTCAGCCAGGACGGCACCGTTCTCTACACCGGCAGCCTCTCCGAACTCGCGCGCGACCACGGCAGCGCCCCCGACACCCTGCTCGCCCATGGCGACAGCGGCCTCTTCAAGATCGCGGTCTCGCTGGACCGCGCGGCCGGCAACGGCTACATGGGCTGCGTCTCGACCGCCGACCTGGTCTGGACCGCCTCCCAGTAGGCCTTGAGGGCGGCCCGCCAGGGCCGCAGCGGTGAGACTCGCGAGGATTCCAGGCACCCGTTCAGGGGCCTGGGCGCGGCAGCTCCCAGCGCCTGCGTGGTGATGGCCTCGACCTCGACCTCCAGGGCCGCCAGGCGCAGCGTCTCCAGGGCCAGGTCCCGCCAGCTGCAGCAGCCCTCCGCCACCAGGTGGACCAGGCCGGCCGCCCCGGACTCGACCAGCGCCACGGCCCCCGCCGCCAGGTCGCGCGCGTAGGTCGGGTTGAGGCGCTGGTCGTCGACCACGCGCAGCGCCTGGCCGCTGCGGGCTCGCGCCAGGATCCGCTGCGGGAACGATCCGCCCTTGACGGCCGACCCGACCTGCCCGTAGACCCCGGCCGTCCGGACCACCAGCCCGGTCTCCAGCACGGCCAGCTCGCCCTCGCGCTTGGAGCGGGCGTAGGCGGATTGCGGGTTGGGGTCGTCCGCTTCGCGATAGGGCCGCCCTGAGGAGCCGTCGAACACGTAGTTGGTCGAGAAGTGCACCAGCCTGGCCCCCAGCCGGGAGCATTCGGCCGCCAGCAGCTCGGGACCGCGAGCGTTGACCTGGAAGGCGCCGTCCGGGTCTGACTCCGCCGCGTCGACCGCGTTGTAGGCCGCGCAGTTGAACACGACCTGCGGCCGCTCCCGCTCCAACACCCCCCGCACGGCCGCCGCGTCGCTGACCGAGAGCTGGCGGCGGTCGAACGCGGCCGCCTCCGGGAGGAGCGCCCTCAGCTCGGTGCCGAGCTGGCCGGCCGCCCCCGTGATCAGGGAACGGCCGAGGCTAGGGTGCGACGTGCCGGGCGCGCAGGCGCTCGAGTCGCTGGCGCTTGATGTCCAGGGCCCGCTGCAGCGCAGCGGCGAGCTGGCTGTCGTTCATGGGTACCACCCGCAGCCGGGCCTCCAGCTGGAGCACCTCCACCTCGGCTCGGCTCAGCTCGAGGTCGATCGTGTGTGGCTTCGTCATCTGTACGAGGAAATTCTCCTACCAACGACGGAATTTCTCAAGGGCTCGCTGTTAAAACGCCTCAGTCCAGCGAAATCGCGTCGCGGAGCTTCTCGAAGAAGCCCCTGGAGACCTTCTCGGGCTTGCCGGTCAGGCCCCCGACCTTACGCAGCATCGACTTCTGCTCCGCGGTGAGGTCCTTGGGAACCAGCACCTGGACCCGCACGAACTGGTCCCCGCGCCGGCCGCTGCGCACGTGGGGGATCCCCTTGCCGGCCAGCCGGAAGGTCTGCCCGTACTGGGTGCCGGGCGGGATCGAGACCTCGACCGCGCCGTCCAGGGTGGGCACCTCGATGCGGTCCCCGAGGGCGGCCTGCACCAGGTTGATCCGGAGGTCGTAGACCACGTCCTGGTCGCGCCGCTGCAGCTGCGGGTGCGGCTTGACCCGGAGGACGATGTAGAGGTCGCCGGGAGGGCCGCCCCGGTAGCCGGCCTCGCCCTCGCCGGTGAGCCGGATCTGGGAGCCGGTGTCGACCCCGGCCGGGATGTTCACGCGCAGCCGCCGCCGGCGCTCGACGCGGCCCTGGCCGCGGCACTCCGGACAGGGGTTCTTGAGGATCCGGCCCTCGCCGCCGCAGCTCTGGCAGGCCACGATGTTGACGACCTGGCCGAAGATCGACTGGGCCGCGCGCCGGACCTGGCCGGAGCCCCCGCAGGCCGAGCAGGTCTCGATCCCGGAGCCGGGCTCGGCGCCCGCGCCCGAGCAGCGCTCGCAGCCCATCAGGCGGGGCACCTCGATCTCCTTCTCGATGCCGGTGAAGGCCTCCTCGAAGGCGATCGTGAGGTCGTACCGGAGGTCGTCCCCGCGCACCGTGCGCCCGCGCGCGCCGCGCCCGGCGCCGCCGCCGAAGAAGGTTTCGAAGATCTCGCCAAAGCCCCCGAAGCCCTCGAAGCCTCCGAAGCCGCTGGTGTCCACCCCGGAGTGGCCGAACATGTCGTAGCTGCGGCGGCGGTCCGGGTCGGAGAGGACCTGGTAGGCCTCGGAGCACTCCTTGAAGCGCTCGCCGGCCTCCGGGTTGTCCGGGTTGCGATCGGGGTGGTACTGCATGGCCAGCTTGCGGAAGGCGCCCTTCAGGTCTTCGGCCGAGGCTCCCCGCTGGACCCCGAGGACCTCGTAGTAATCGCGCTTGATGGCCACGGACCGATAAACCCTAGCCGGTGGGCGCAGGCTGCCTGCTGACTCTGACCAGCGCCGGCCGCAGCACGCGGTCGTGCAGGCGGTAGCCGGGGCGCAGCTCGTCGATCACGGTGTCGTCGGGGTGCTCCGCCGACTCCGCCGACCCGATCGCCTCGTGGACCTTGGGGTCGAAGGGGGCGCCGATCGCCTCGATCCTGCTCACCCCCACTCCCGCCAGCACCTCGTCCAGCTTCTGCAGCGTGAGCTGGAGCCCCTTGAGCCAGCCCTCGTCGACCTCGGGTGGCGCGTGCTCCAGGCTGCGATGGAGGTCGTCGACGACCGGCAGCAGCCGCTCGACCAGGGTCGCGGTGGCGTACTGGATGGTGTCCAGCTGGTCCTGGCGGGCGCGCTTCCTGAAGTTCTCGAAGTCAGCGGCCAACCGGAGGTAAGTGTCCTTGGGGACACTTACCGGAGACTCCTCCCCACTTGGTGGGGAGGTGGCCTGCGCTCGCGCAGGCCGGTGGGGCTCGTGGGACTCCTCCCCGCTTGGCGGGGAGGTGGCCTGCGCTTGCGCAGGCCGGTGGGGGACGTTGTCGGACTCCGGCGCCGCCTCAGGCGGCACCCTGCGGCGGGTGGTCACGTTCGGGTTCTTACCTCGCTTGGGCGGCACGAAAACGTCAGTGCAGCTCGGTCATGCGTACCGAGGCGGCGTCGGCGGCCACCTTCAGGCGCCCCAGCACCTGCCCGTACTCCATGCGCGTGGGCCCCACCACCCCCAGCACGCCCTTCATCCGGTTGGAGGGCCCGTAGGTGGTCAGGATCACCGCGCAGGAGCGCAGCTGGGAGGTCACGTTCTCGGAGCCGATCACGACCTGGAGGTCGGTGTCCCCGACCAGCGTCTGCAGCAGCGCGGCCAGCTGCCGGGTCTCCTCCAGGATCTCCAGGACCTCCTGCAGGCGCGCCGACTCGGCGAACTCGGGCTGGCGCAGGAGGTTGCGGACCCCATCGTGGACGACCAGGGTCTCGACCGCCTGCTCGAACAGGGCCAGGACCCCGCCCAGCTTCTCCAGCAGCTCCTTCTCCAGCCCCTCGCCGGTGCGCTGCAGGCGGACGGCCACCTGGTCGCGGTCCTTGCCGGAGAGCTCGCGGTTGAGCTTGCCGGCGACCCGGGAGAGCTCGGCCTGGTCGGTGGGACGGGAGACCGCCAGCACCTGCTGGCGGATCAGGTTGCCCTCGACCAGGATGATCATGAGCACGTCCTGGGGCTCCAGGGAGACCAGGTCTATGTGCTTGATCCGGGCCCGCGGCCCGTGGGGCGCGCTGGCCACCGCGGCGTTGCGGGTGGCCGTGGCGACCGTGGTCGCCAGCCGCTCGACGATCGCCTGGACGTCCGCGGGGGCGGTCCGCAGCTCCTCGCCGATGTAGGCGCGGACCTGGGCCGGCACGGGCTCGGCGTCCATCAGGAAGTCGACGAAGTAGCGGTAGCCGCGGTCGGTCGGTATCCGCCCGGCCGAGGTGTGGGGCTGGACCAGGTAGCCGAGATCGGCCAGGTCGGAGAGCTCGTTGCGGATGGTGGCCGAGCTCAGGTTGAGGAAGTAGCGGCTGGCCAGGGACTGCGAGCCCACGGGCGTGGCGCTCACCGTGAACTCGCGGACGACCGCCTTGAGGATGTCTTCCTTTCTTGGTTCCATTGAATCACCCCCTCCCCACAGGGGAGGGTTGGGGTGGGGTTTATTGGCACTCCCTTGTCGAGAGTGCCAATCAGAGTACCGCCATCGCGACCTGGTTGTGAAGGTCGAGACCGCGCCGGGTGGGCGCCACCCGGGCGCCCCGCCGGGTCACCAGCCCCGCCCTCTCCAGCTCGCCCAGCTCGTCCTCGAACCCTTCCTGGGCCGCGACCCCGGCAATCGCCCGGAGGCCCAGCATCAGGCGCTCCGCGCGCATCTGGCGGAGGTCCAGCTCTTCCCCGTTCGCGCGCGGCTCCGCGGCCCGGGCGATGTACTGACGGGGCAGCGCCAGGTTCCACCAGCGCCAGGCCCGGTCCCGGGCGGCCGCGTAGCTGTGCGCTCCCGCCCCGGCGCCGTAGACCGGCCGGCACCGCCAGTAGGCCCGGTTGTGGCGCGACTCCCGGCCCGGCCGGGCCCAGCTGGAGACCTCGTAGCGCCGGTAGCCCAACGCGCCGAGCTCTTCGACCGCCGCCTCCAGCTGGTCGGCCTGGGCGTCGCTCCCGGTCTCGGCCAGCAGGCCGCGGTCGCGGCGCCGCGTGAGCAGGGTTCCGGCCTCGAACGAGAGGCAGTAGCAGGACATGTGCTCCGGTCCCAGCGCCGCCGCCCGCTGCAGCGTCTCCCGCCAGAGCGCGTCGCACTGCCCGGGGATGCCGTAGATGAGGTCGAGGCTGACGTTTTCGAAGCCCGCCTCCCGCGCCTGGCGGAAGGCTCGCTCCGCCTGCGCCCCGTCGGTTCGCCGCTCGAGCACGGCCAGGGCGCGGGGATCGAAGCCTTGCACTCCGAGGCTCAGGCGGTTGACGCCCCCCTCGCGCCAGGTCGCCAGCCGGGCGGGGTCGGTGCTGACGGGGTTGGCTTCCAGCGTGACCTCGGCGTCGGCCTCGACCTCGAAGCGCTCCCGGATCCCGGCCAGCAGCCGCGCCATCAGCTCGGCGGGCAGCAGGCTGGGCGTGCCGCCGCCCAGGTAGACCGTGCGCACGCTGCCGAACGGGTAGCGTTCGCGGGCGGCGTCAAGCTCCGTCAGCAGCGCTGCGACGTAGGCCGGCATCAGGCCGTCCATCCCGGCATAGGCGTTGAAGTCGCAGTACCCGCACTTGTGCTTGCAGAAGGGAATGTGCAGGTAGAGGTGGCGGAACGGTTTCAAAGGGCGAGCTCCTCGACCCGCGCGCCCGCCAGCTCCGCCAGCCGGATGGGCGTGATCGGGAACACCGAATCCGGCCGCCCGGCGGCCGCCCAGACCAGGTCGTAGCGCTCGAGGTCGCGGTCCATGAAAACCGGCAGCGGCCGGGCGTGCCCGAAGGGCGGCACCCCCCCGATGGCGTACCCGGTCGCTTGGCGCGCGGTCTCGGCGTCGGCCTTGAGGACCGGCCCGCCGGCCACGGCCGCGAGCTTGGCGGGGTCGAGGCGGTTGGCGCCGCTGACCAGCGCCAGCACCGGCCGCCCGGCGGCCGTGAAGACCAGCGACTTCACGATCTGGCCGACCTCGCAGCCGATCGCCCGCGCCGCGGCCTCGGCGGTCCGGGTGCCCTGCGGGAAACGCCGCACCTCGATGCCGTGGCCCTGCTCCTCGATCCAGGCAGAGAAGTGGCTGTGGTCCTGCACGGGCCCGATCTTAGGTCGTCGGCCGCGAGCCCCGGTCCGCCGCGCGAGAGCCTCGGGCCGTTAGATTCTGGGTCGTGGCGAGCGGGCGCGGGGGGCGGCGGTAGCGCGTCTTCGGGTCGCGGCACTGCTCGCTGCGCCCTGGGTGATGAGCCTGGCGCTGGCCTCCACCCCCCTCTACGACTGTCCCGCCCCGGGCGCGGCCAGCCCTTTCCGCATCTGCTTCCGCGCCCATGTCGGCCCCCTGCCCACGACCCTGCTCGAGGTCGTGCTGGCGGTGGCGATCGTGGTCGGACTGGTGGCCGGGTGGCGGCGACTGCCCTGGCGCAACCCGTATACCTGGCCGGCGCTGGTCGTCCTCGCCGGCGCCAGCCTGGGCGTCGTGGTGGCGCCCGACCACCGCGCCGCGCTGGGGCTCTGGAAGGCCTACTTCGTGGAGCCGATGCTGGCCGGCGTGATCATCGTCTGGCTGGCCGCCGAGCGCCGGAACGCGCGCATCCTGCTGGCCGGCCTGGCCGTGGCGGGGACGCTGGTCGCGGTCCTGAACCTGGTAGCCTTCGGGATCGTCGTCTCGGAACACGTCGATGTCGTCCGCCAGCCGGCGGTGGTCCTGTACCGCTCCCCCAACGACATCACCCTCTTCCTGGTGCCGCTGCAGGCGGTGGCGCTGGCGATCGCCCTGTTCGGCGACGAGGCCCGGGAGCGGCGCCTCGCGATCCCCTTCCTGGCGATCACTTTCCTGGCCGACGTTGCCAGCCTCTCCCGGGGCGGCTGGCTGGCGATGGTGACGGTCCTACTGGTGGTGGGCCTGTTCTCGGCCCGCCGCCTCCTGGTCGCGGCCGCGGCCGCGGTCGTGGTGGCAGGGGCACTAGCGGTACCCGGGAGCCGGCGCCGGATCCTGGTCCAATTCGATCCCAACAGCGCCGACAACTCGGTACAGCTGCGGTTCGCGCTCTGGCGCTCGGCGCTCAACATGCTGCGCCACAACCCGATCTTCGGCGGGGGCCTCTCCGGCTTCCAGCAGGCGGTCCGCCCGTACGCGGACCCCAGCTACCACGAACAGCTGATCGACCCGCACAACCTCGTCCTGAACTGGTGGTCGGAGACAGGCCTGGTCGGGCTTGCGGGATTCGTGTGGACCGCGGTGCAGGTGGGAAGGACCGCGTGGGCCGGCCTCCGAGCCGGGCCCTGGCCGCGGGCCGTCTCGATCGGGCTGCTCGGCGTGCTGGCGGGGATCGTCGCGCACGGCCTGGTGGACGTGCCCTACTTCAAGAACGACCTGGCGGTCGAATTCTGGGCGCTGCTCGGCCTCCAACTGGGCGCGCTCCGCGGAGCCCGATGAGCCGGTCGCCCGCCAACATCGAGGAGCTCAAGCGGGCGGTCGCCGCCCACCGCTGGTTTCATACCATCGACCTCGGCGACGGCGTCGTGACCCCTGGCGACGACGACAGCCCGGCCAAGCTGCGAACGCTCGGCCTGCCCGATCGCTTGGAGGGGCTGAGCGTCCTCGACGTGGGCGCCTGGGACGGCTTCTTCAGCTTCGAGGCCGAGCGTCGCGGCGCCGCGCGCGTGCTGGCCACCGACGACTTCTGTTGGAGCGGGCCCGGCTGGGGCACCAAGGCGGGGTTCGACCTGGTCCATCGAACGCGGGGCTCCGCCGTCGAGAGCAAGGAGATCGCAGTGCTCGACCTCTCGCCCGAGACGGTGGGCACCTTCGACCTGGTCCTCTTCCTGGGCGTCCTGTACCACATGCAGCACCCGCTGCTAGCGCTGGAGCGGGTCGCCTCGGTGACGCGCCGGCAGCTGATCCTGGAGACCGGCACCGACATGACCTGGTTTCGCAAGCCGCTGCTCGCCTACTACCCGTTCGCCGAGGCGGTCGGCGACGACACCAACTGGTGTGGGCCCAACCCGGCCGCGGTGATCGCGATGCTGAGGACGGTGGGCTTTCAGGAGGTGAAGGTGCACTACCGCCTCGCCACCGTCCGGGCCCTGGCCCGCTCAGCTCGGCAGACGCTGCAGCGCCGACGACTCTTCCTGATCAGCCGCTTCGTCTTTCACGCCTGGAAGTAGCCGCCGGCGCTACCCAGGCGGCCATGTCATCTGGCGCCCCGCCAGGACGTGAAGGTGGACGTGGAAGACGCTCTGCTGGGCGTGGGGCCCGGTGTTGAGGACGAGCCGGTAGCCGGTGTCCTCCATGCCCCGCTCCCGCACCACCTGGCGGGCCATCAGGAACATGGCCTGGAGGTCGGCCGGGTCCTCCACGGCGGCGGCATCCGGGTAGTGGTTGCGGGGCACCACCAGCACGTGGAGGGGCGCCGCGGGTGCGATGTCGTGGAAGGCCACGGTGCGCTCGTCCTGGGCGACCAGGTCCGACTTGATGTCGCCGGCCACGATCTTGCAGAAGATGCAGTTGGGGTCGCTTTTCAAGCCGCAGCCTCCTCGTAGACGACCGTTTCCAGCTGGCCGGCGGCGCGGCCCGCCGGGTCGGCCGAGACCTGGATGTAGTTCTCGCTGAGGCCGCGGATGCGGCCGCCCAGGGTGCGGTCCCAGATCACCTGCAGGGGCCGCCCCGCGAACGAGCGCTCGTAGTCAGCCTTCAGCCGGTGCCCCAGCGCGATCAGCTCGGCCGACCGCCGCCGGGCCTCAGCCACCGCCACGGCGTCGGGATACCGGGCCGCCGCGGTGCGGGGCCGGACCGAGTAGCGGAAGACGTGCAGCCCAGTGAAGCCGGCGCGCTCCACGGCCTCCAGCGTCCGCTCGAAGTCGGCGGCGGTCTCGCCCGGGAAGCCGACCATCATGTCGCCGGTCAGCGCCAGGTCGGGCCGCACCGCGCGGGCGGCGGCGACCGCCGCCTCGAATCGCGCCAGGTCGTAGCGACGGCGCATCCGGGCGAGCACCGCGTCGGACCCGCTCTGGAGGGGCAGGTGGAGGTGCGGGCACAGGCGCGGGTGCTCGAGCAGCGCGGCCAGCTCGCCGTCGACGTGGGAGGGATCGATCGAGGAAAGCCGCAGCCGGGCGGGCGCGCAGGCCTCCAGCAGGCGCCGCACCAGTGGCGCCAGCCCTCCCCTGTACGACCCGAGGTCGATGCCGGTGAGCGCGATCTCGCGGTAGCCGGCGGCCGCCGCGGCGCGCGCGCGCGTCTCCAGGTAGGGCAGGACGCGCGAGATCGAACGGCCGCGGGTCTGCCAGACGATGCAGAAGGTGCAGCGGTTGTCGCAGCCGTCCTGCACCTTCAGTACGTAGCGCGAGCGCCGGACCCCGGGCGGCTCCACTCCCACCTCGGGCGCGCCCTTCCAGGCGTTGGGCACCACCAGGTCGGCGCCCAGCGAGTCGCCGGGGTGCGCGTCCACGTAGCAGCCCATCAGCACCAGGGCCGCTCCCGGGTGCTCGCGCCGGGCGCGAGCCACCGCCTTGCGCGTGTCCCGGTCCGCCGCCACCGTCACCGTGCAGGAGTTGACGACGACGAAGTTCGAGGCCTCACCCAGCAGCGACGCCACCTCGTCCACCTCGGCCGCGTTGGTCCGGCAGCCGATGTTGATCAGCGTTCCCCCTCCCCGCAAGGCGGGGAGGGTTGGGGTGGGGTCAGTCAAGGCTCAGCACCGCCATGAAGGCCTCCTGCGGAATCTCCACGTTGCCAACCCGCTTCATCCGCTTCTTGCCTTCCTTCTGCTTCTCCAGCAGCTTGCGCTTGCGCGTGATGTCGCCCCCGTAGCACTTGGCGATCACGTCCTTGCGCTGGGCGGAGATGGTCTCGCGCGCGATCACCTTGCCCCCGATCGCGGCCTGGATGGGGACCTCGAACATCTGGCGCGGGATGATCGTCTTCAGCTTCTCCACCAAGCGCCTCCCCCAGGCGGCGGCCTTGTCGCGGTGAACGATCATCGACAGCGCGTCCACCGGCTGGCCGGTGACCAGGACGTCGAGCTTGACCAGGTCGCCTTCCCGGAAGCCGATCAGCTCGTAGTCCATCGACGCGTAGCCCTTGGAGCGCGATTTCAGGGAGTCGTAGAAGTCGGCGATGATCTCGCCCAGCGGCAGCTCGTATTCCAGCAATACCCGGTCGCCCACCTGATGCTCGAGGTGCTTGAACGCCCCCCGCCGCTCCTGGCAGAGCTCCATCATGGCGCCCACGTACTGGGTGGGCACGATGATCGACACCTTCACGTACGGCTCCTCGATGCGCTCGATCGAGGTCGGCGGCGGAAGCAGGGCGGGGTTGTCGACCTCGATCATCTCGCCCTTCTTCGAGTAGACGTGGTAGGCGACCGTGGGCGCCGTGGTGATGAGGTCGAGGCTGAACTCGCGCTCCAGCCGCTCCTGGACGATCTCCAGGTGGAGCAGCCCCAGAAACCCGCACCGGAAGCCGAACCCGAGGGCGGCCGAGTTCTCGGGCTCGTAGACCAGCGCCGCATCGTTGAGCTGCAGCTTCTCGAGCGCGTCCTTCAGGTCCCCGTAGCGGTCGGAATCGGTCGGAAAGAGGCCCGCGTAGACCATCGGCTTGACCGCCCGGTAACCGTGCAGCGCCTTCGAGGCCGGCCGGTCGGCGGCGGTCACGGTGTCCCCCACGCGCGCGTCCTTGACGTTCTTGATGGCGGCGGTGAGGTAACCCACTTCGCCACTCCGCAGGGCGTCGTTGGCCCGCATCCGGGGCGTGAAGTAGCCGACCTCGTCCACGTCGTGGACCACCCCGGTGTTCATCATCCGAACCCGCATCCGGGGCTTGACCTCGCCGTCGACCACCCGCAGGTAGACGATCACGCCCCGGTAGGTGTCGTAGTGGGAGTCGAAGATCAGCGCCCGCAGCGGCGCCTCAGGGTCGCCCTTGGGCGGCGGTACCTCGCGGACCACCGCCTCCAGGATGTCAGTGATCCCCTGGCCGAGCTTAGCGGAGGCGAAGATCACCTTCTCGCGGGGGATGCCAGTGATCTCCACGATCTCGGCGGCCACTAGCTCCGGCTGCGCGGAGTCGAGGTCGATCTTGTTGACCACGGGGATGATCAGGAGTCCCGCTTCCACGGCCTGGTAGAGGGTGGCCAGGGTCTGCGCCTCGACGCCCTGGGCGGCGTCGACGACCAGCAGCGCGCCCTCGCAGGCCGCCAGCGAGCGCGAGACCTCGTAGGCGAAGTCGACGTGGCCGGGGGTGTCGATCAGGTTGAGCTCGTAGGTGCGCCCGTCCCGGCCCTGGTAGGACATGCGGACCGCCTGCAGCTTGATGGTGATCCCGCGCTCCCGCTCGAGGTCGAGGGTGTCGAGCATCTGGTCCTGCATGTCGCGCTTGGCGATGGCACCGGTGGCGTCGAGCAGGCGGTCCGCCAGCGTGGACTTGCCGTGATCGATGTGCGCGATGATGCAGAAGTTGCGGATCAGGTCCGGAGCGGCCACCGAGGCACCATCTTAGTTGGAGCCTCGAACGGCCCGACGCACGATTAAGGCTGGGCGACCGCCAGCGCGTAATAGTTCTTAAAGACTGCGCGCGAGGGCGAAGCGGCGTCTACAAGCTCCCAATCGGCGTTGGACCCAACATCAAGCGCATGGACCTCCCCGAGGCGGGGCAGTCGCCCACCATAAATCACCCACTTGACCAACGCCTTCATCCGCATGGACTTCGGTATGAGGTGATTGCGCACGGCGAATCGTCGCAATGTTTCCCGCAAGCCGCTCGATCCATGAGTGATGGGGAAAGCGCCGTAGATATGGCCGTCGAAGCCCGCGCTCTCGAGCAATTCCCGAAGATCGGTCTGACTCGGGTAAGAGACCGAGAACGGGCTCGGATTGAAGTCGGGTCGGTCCGGGTTCGGTACGCTGATCATTACCCGCCCGCCCGGACGCAGCACCCGGTGCGCCTCCCTCAAGGCGGTCCTGATGTCGGCGACGTAGTACAACATCTCAAGCAGCAGCACGGCGTCGAAACACCTGTCAGCGAACGGCAGCGCCAGGGCGTCGTGACGGACCAGTTTAGCCGCCGGCAGATGCCGGCGAGCCTCCGTCAGCAGTGAAAGCGTGTAGTCGCCACCGACGATTGAACTCGAATGACGCTGCAACAATGGTATCCCCATCCCGGTCCCACAGCCGACTTCCAAGACACGACCCCCCGCGGCCGCCTGTGCGGCCTTCCAGTACCTGAAGCTCTGCATCATCAGTTGTTCGGCCGAGGCGGGCAGTCCCCACGTCTCGGTTACGGATGAGAAGTCGGTCAAGCTTGGCGGCGGGCTCGGATCGGTAGCAGCGCGGTGTCGGCGATGATCCGGAGATCATCCAGGAACGTCGCGTTGCGCACGTATTCGATACCGAGTCGCATCTTTTCGGGCCGAATCAACTCCTGGTAAGCGCGATCCGGATCGGTATGGCCCTTCAGGATCTCGCCCTCGTTGTGGAATCGCAGCGACGCCCAGTCTGTAATACCTGGCCGAACGAGTAGGACAGTCCGCTCCTCTTCACTGTAGCCAGCGACCTCTTCGGGCACCTGAGGGCGCGGTCCGACAAGGCTCATATCGCCGCGGAGCACATTCCACAGCTGGGGCAGCTCGTCCAATTTGTAACGGCGCAAGAAGCGGCCCGTGCCGGTGAGGCGTGGATCGTCATCAGCCGTGCTCGAGCCACCAACGCGATCCGCGCTGAGGATCATGCTGCGGAACTTGTACATCTTGAAGAGGCGGCCATTGCGTCCAACGCGCCGGCCCTGGTAAAAAGCTGGGCCGTCGCGGTCGACCTCGATTCGGATCCAGATCGCGGCGATCACAGGCGAGAGGACTAAGAGGCTCAGTCCCGCGATCCCTATGTCAAAAGCACGCTTGGTAGCGCGCGACCGTCTCAGCTGTAGAACTCCTTGACCGCCGTGGATACCGCAATCACGTCGTCCTCGCCCAATTCGCTGTTCATGGGCAGCGATAGCACGCAGTTGGCAAGCGACTCGGTCTTGGCGAGCCGGTAATGGTTCAGACCGATCGGCTGGTGATGCATCGGCACCGGCCATGAGATCAGAGTCTCGATGCCATGGCTGGCGAGGTGATCAACCAGACGATCTCGGTCCTGGGCCTCGATGACGTAGTTCTGGTAGGTGTCAAAATAGCGCGCGCCATTCGGAGGCACGGGGCTCTTGACTTGCGTGATTCCATTGAGCATCTCGTCGTAGATCCCAGCCAGCCGCCGGCGGAGCGAGATCCATTCCGGAACCCGCTTCAGCTTCACGTCCAGGACTGCCGCCTGCAAGTTGTCCAGGCGGCAGTTCCAGCCCCATCCGCTGAGCTCCGTCTTGGACAAGCGCCCATGATCCCGAAGTGCGCGTAGCTTGGCCGCGAGCTGGGGGTCGCTGGTCACGATCGCACCCGCGTCGCCGAGGGCGCCCAAGAGCTTGGCGGGGTAGAACGAAAATGCGCCGGCCATCCCCCATGCCCCACCCCTCACGCCCTTGAAGGACGCGCCAAGGGCCTGTGCCGTGTCCTCGATCACGATCAAGTCGCGCCGGCCGGCGATCTCCATCAGTACGTCCATCTCGACAAGCCGGCCGTTCAAGTGGACGGGCATGATCGCCTTTGTCCGTGGTGTAATCGCGGCTTCGACCAATTCGACGTCCATATTGTGGTCATCGCCGACATCGACCAGCACGGGCGTCGCGCCCACGTGGTGGATGGCGGCCATGGTCGCTACGAAGGTGTGAGCGACGGTGATGACCTCGTCACCCTGGCCGATTCCGAGCGCTTCGAGGATTAGTCTGAGCCCGTCGGTACCGTTGCTCACCCCGATCGCCTCGGCCGTTCCCACGAAGCCGGCCAGGTGCTCTTCGAAGTCGACCATCTGCTGACGCATCACCAGATCGCCGTTCTCGAGGACGTCGCGAATAGCACCCATGATCTCCGGTTCCATGTCGCGAAACGCCTTGGGCGGATCCCAGAACCTAACGGAATACGGCATAGCTCTCCTTTACCCGGCGGCCACGGTTATCGCCGATCGCGCTCTGAGGGCCGCGATGAACGGCCTACGAAACCCTGGCCTCACGGCACCTCCGGCGTCCCGTGCAGGGCTGCAAGGCGGAACCGTCGCGCTGCTAGGGAATCGTAGCAAACGCAATGTACGGATCGAACTCGAATCGCCGGAGCTCGAGGCGGCCAATGCCAATGGCATCGAGTAACGCCTGGGTCTCGCCAGGCCAGATCGGGTTGTCGAGCTCATCGAAGGCGATCACAGCCCCCCTCGGCATTCGAGGCAACAACTGCTTAATCGCCACAATTGTTGGCTCATAGAGGTCGAAGTCAAGGAACAGCAGGCTCACTATTAGGTGGGGGTTGGCACGTGCGAATGCGGGGATGGTTCGCGTGGCGTCCCCCTTTTGCACGTGTACCTTGTCGACATGGCCGAGGAAGCGATCGGCGTCAAAGTGGCGCGCCAGCTCGATCAACTCGGCGTAGGAGTCGGAGGCCAACTGGCCTACCTTGGCTGTGCGACGCTGGGCACCCGCGGCGTCTTTCGCGTGTACGGTCGGAAAGCCTTCGAAGGTGTCGAATCCATAGATGCGGCGCGTGAGGTTTACAGGCTCGAGAATCGCGCTGAGCTTCGCCCACGTCATTAAGCCGAAACCATTATTGACGCCACACTCGACAATCGATCCCTTGACTGGCAGCACCATCTTAAAAACCTCGTAGAGGGCGAGGAATCGTGTGATGCTCTGGCGGCGAACGTATTTCGGGAAATTGTCGAGACGCGTCGCTACCGAGTCTGCACTCGACTCGAAGAGGCGCACGACCGCCGCAGCGGCCTCGCTCTCGGCGGCGGTGCGTAGCGGCTTGAGTTCCTCTTGGTTACCCGTCACCGACACCAACTGGGCTCCGCGGCACGCGCACGTCGCTTTGGAGTCCCACAGCGTCGGGGCGACGACCGGTGAGCACCGCCGTCTTGAGCACCCTTACCAACTCCTCCGATCTCCGCTCGCCGGCCAGCGCGACGAGTCGTTGGATGGTCCAGTCAAGATCGCTCTGCGTGAAGTGACATGGCGAGACTACTTCAAAAATCGATGGGTGCGGGGTGGGCCGCCACCCCTCGTCGGTAGCAAGGATGTCCTCGGTCAGGCGTTCGCCGGGACGGAGTCCAGTGAAGACGATCTCGATATCGGAGCCCGGCCGAAGTCCCCGAGAGCGGATCAGTGCGTGAGCCAACGCTAGGATCTTGATCGGTTCGCCCATGTCGAGCATGTAGAGATGACCGGGCTTAGAAAGACGTAGCGTGGAGAGCACGAGGGAGACCGCCTCCGCGATGGTCATCATGTACCTGGAGACCTCCGGGTGCGTTATGGTGACCGGACCACCGTGCGCGATCTGTCGCTCGAATATCGGCACTACGCTACCGCGACTCCCAACCACGTTTCCGAATCGCACAGCCCAACACTTCATGGCGCCGGAATAGCTCAGAACCATTAGCTCGCAAATACGCTTGGTGCAGCCCATCACTGAGTGTCGGGCCACAGCCTTATCGGTTGAGATCAGAACAAACGCCTGAACACCAACTGCTTCCGAACAGCGGAGTGCGTTGTGGGTGCCAATGACATTGGTCATCACGGCCTGGTTGGGGTGGGATTCGAGCATCGGGACATGCTTGTAGGCTGCAGCATGAAACACTATGTCGGGCCGTTCGTCTGCGAAGAGTGCGACCAACGGCTCGTACTCGGCCACCGATAGCAGCGACTCCTTCACATCGAGCGTGCCTTCGACGCGCAACTCCTCGGCGATCTCGAACAGCCCGGACTCATTGTTGTCAACCAACACCAGCCGACCCGGCCGCAATGTCGCCAACAGGCGGCACAACTCCGACCCAATCGAGCCCGCAGCGCCGGTCACCAACACTGTCCTGCCGGCGACCATCTCGCCCACGTAGTCGACCTCTATCTGTCGCGGTTCCCGCCCGACGAGGTCGTCGGCGGTGAGTTGGCGGAACGGGACTCCGCGCTCCCCTCGGAACCAATCGTCGGGGGCGGGGACCACGAAGATGGGAAGATCTGAGTTCAGGCATAAGCCCAGCAACTCACGCATCTCGCTCGTCTTGGCCGCGCTCACCGCGAATGCCACGCCGTCGGCACGCATCACCTCCATCCAATGCTGCAGATCGCTCGTGTGGCCCATGATCGGCAAGCCCATGACCGTGCGGTTCACCTCCTCGGACTGCATAGACACGAGCGCGACCGGACTCCACTCGATGGTGGGATGCTGTACTAGGGTCTTAACGGTTGGGTACATCGCACTGTCCGACACCACGACCAACAACCTGTTGCCCTTCCGTCGGGCCGATCCTGCCAGCCTGGGGATAAGCCGATACATCCCGATCGCCACCACGGCGGCTGGCGCCGCGAGCGCGGGCACTAGAAGCCTGAAAGGTTTGACATCTGACGGCATTGCCGCATTCGCGGCAAAGATCAGGAGCGCTGCCTCGCCGACCGCCAGGCCGACAGCAACCGCGTCCTCCAAGCCCGCGACCAACCACACCCGTCGGTACAGGCGATGCCGAGCCTCGCCTGCACCAATCGCAACGACGGTCAGAAGGAGGCCCAGCGCCATCTGGTCGGGGGCGAGCTGCTCACCTGGCCGCCCCAGGTACCCCAATGACTGGAACGCAAGCAGCGCCAGCCACATGATCAGAACCTCAGCGGTGAATCCGCGTCCGTACTGCCTGACTCCAACCAGAACGCGCTTCAGCAAGCGCGGCCGGCGGGCGGGGGACGCCGCCTTACTTGTGAAGAGCATTGATTTGGTCCTGCCTGGGTGGTCCTCTCGGTCGCGCCGACGTTCCAAAGCCAGAACAGGCAGCGATCCGCAAGACTAGCGCCCGAGACCCGCTCCGTCAAGCCGAGGCGGCTGGGCGACCGGTGGCCCTTTACCACGAACGCAGCCGATCCACGCCTGCATCGGGCCTACCGCTCAGCTAACTCACGACCGCGACTGCGCAATAACGGCCGGTCCACGTTAGTCGACGCCGACTGGCGGCCGCCAGCGTGCCAATCGGCGAGCCACGAGGATTCGCCCTCTAAGCGCGTCGGGACGCGGCCGCAGTGGTGACATCCCTGACAAGGTGAGCGGAGGTCGAAACTGTCTCATCCACGGCGGGAATTGCTCGCGTCGCTGGCCGCCACACCGCGCGAAGATAGAAGGCCAACAGCACGCACGCCAGGAGCACGGTGTTGTAGATGAAGATATCCACTACGAAGCTCCACATGGTGAAGACGAAGAACGCGGCCAGCACTGCGACAGACCGAAAGTCGCCTAAGCGTACCCGGTGATATGCGACCTCAGCGGCATACCCGACAAGACCAAACACGGCAATTGCGCCCGGCACGGTGAAGTCCTCGATCACGCCCCGGAAGACGGTATACACGTTGTACGGCGCGCCATTGACCATTGCTTGATCCGTGTAGAGGCCTGAGGGCCGTACGGACAGGTGCAGGAGGTCGAAGACGCCAGCCAAGCTGTAGGCGCCCCAACTTGGGTGGAGAGTGTGCCAGCCACCCTGTTGGAACCAGTTCGAGAAGACCCCAAGGTAGGGAAATAGCTGACTCATCAACAGGGTGGCGACCGTTACAGCTTGCGTCGGTGTCGTGTATGCGTACCGACCCATCTGGATGAGCACAAGGGTGGCCGCCCCCGCAATCGCAAGACCAAACAGCACTACGGACTGGCGCGCCTTCAGTGTCGGTGGCGCGCCGAGGGCGAGGCGAGAGGCAAGGTACGAGGCCACTATGAACACGACCGGCAGGACCAAGGAGGCCTTCGTCGTCAGAACCGCGGCCATCATCCCACCCGGTACCAGCGCAAGCAACGATAGCCAGCGAGATCGTGTCGATCTCGCGGCCACAAGGACCCCTGAAAGGAGAGGGCCGAGGTACATGGCTGTAACTAGGACGCGCGCGAGCACCGGCTCCTGCCAGCCCTCCGAGTAGCGGGCGACGGAGAATTCGTGGGCTGTATGGCGAAGGGCCGCCGGCGACAAGAAGACATCCAGGCCGCGTCCTTTGCTCTGCAGCACCAGAGCTACAGCGATGACGCCCAGCACCGTGGATCCGGCGATAAGCCACGGCAACCCTGGCAGCGAGCGCGATGGCGAGCCCGACGCGCCGGTGGGTCCCAGGCGCCGCCGTGCAAGCTCGGCGCCCAGCGCCATCGACAACCCGGCGCCGAGCACGAATACCAAGCCGGCAGGAGGCACGGCCGTGGGGCCGAATACGAGCGGTAAGCCGGCCAGTAGGCTCCACGCGCCCAGGAAAAACGCCGCCGGCGAATACCAGCTGCCTTCTGCTCGGCGGACCACGAAGGTGACGACGAGCAGCGCGACGTAGACAATTGGGGTTAACCAGAGCACTTACATTGCATCCCGGGCACCGTCGGCGGCCGGAGTCTAGCTTAGTAGCCCCGGCAGGTACTGCTGTCGGCGGCCTTGATCACCCGAACGCTCCCCCACGCCGGGCGTTCGGCGCGTCCAACCTAATGAGATCAGACCCACCGTTAAGATGGACGGCCTATGTCTGACCCGGACCACCACCCTTCGGATGTGGCGATCAGATCCGCTGCCCTGATTGAGCGGTTGCGCACCGGCCAAGCTCGGGTGGCGGTGGTTGGACTGGGCTACGTTGGCGTCCCTCTCGCGGTCGGACTCGCAGCCGCGGGCCACACGGTCATTGGCATCGACCTCGACGCGAGCCGGGTGGGCACGATCAACGCCGGGCGTTCGCACATAGAGGACATCACGGGCGAGCGAGTTCGTGACCTCGTCGCAGCCGGCAGGCTCGCAGCTAGCACTGAGTATTTGGCGCTTGCGGACGCCGATGCCGTCATCATCGCGGTGCCGACGCCGATCGACGTGTATCGAGTCCCCGACCTCCACTTTGTGCGCGAGGCTAGCGCATCGGTCGCTGCGGTGCTGGCGTCAGGCAGGCTCGTCTGCTTGGAAAGCACCAGCTATCCCGGAACGACCGAGGAGATAGTCGTCGGCGCGTTTGCCCGCCGCGGTTGGCTCCCCGGCCGTGACGTCTTCATCGCCTATTCGCCCGAGCGGATCGATCCGGGGAATCGCACCTGGACGCTGGCCAACACACCTAAGCTAGTTGCTGGCGTGACGCCGGATTGCCTACAGATGGCGATGGCTCTGTATGGCAGCGTGGTCGAACAGTTGGTCGCTGTGCCGACGGTCAGCACAGCCGAACTGTCCAAGTTGTTTGAAAACATATTTCGCGTCGTCAACATCGCGCTTGTCAACGAGCTACAGGTTATCTGTGACGCCTTTGGAATTGACGTTTGGGAGGTTATCGCGGCCTGCTCGAGCAAGCCTTTTGGCTTCATGCCTTTCTATCCGGGCCCTGGGCTGGGCGGACATTGCGTGCCCGTCGATCCCTTTTACTTGGCGTGGAAGGCGCGCGAGCACGAGGTTAGTACGGAGTTCATCGAGCTCGCAGGGCGTGTGAACGCGCGCATGCCAAGCTACGTTGTCGGTAAGATTGGGCGGGAGCTCAACAGCGCTGGACTTTCCGTCAGCCGGGGCCGCGTCGGGGTGATCGGTGTCGCTTATAAACGGAACACGTCGGATACCAGGGAGTCGCCAGCTATTAAGGTCCTCGAACTGCTTCTTGAGGAAGGCGCTACCGTCGTCTACCACGACCCGTACGTGCCCAAACTGCGGCTGGGAGACGTCGAATTGAATTCGCGTCCCCTGACCAAGGATTTCGTCGGTGAGCAGGACCTGGTGGTGATCCTTGCCGATCACGATGGCATTGACTGGCAGATAATCCGCGACCACGCGCGGCTGACCGTGGACACCCGCAACGCGATAGGCCGGGCCTAAGCCTGGATTCTGGAACGCCCGCGGGCTGATGGCGGTGGTTGCAGAATCGTCTCGACGCGTTCGGCGAGCAGGGAAATCGCATGGTGCCGCTCCAGGAACTGCCGCCCTCGCCTTCCCATCGCCTGTCGCTCCTCCGGGCTGAGTTTGGCCAGCCTCTCGACTGCATCGGCAAGTGCCTCCGGCTGCGCCGGTGGCACGCTGATGCCTGCTCCCGCATCGGCCACGGGATCATATGATGAGTTTCCGTAGAAGATTATTGGGCGCCCTCCCGCCAGGTAATCCGTGAGCTTATTCAGACTGATTCCGTAGCGATAAAGGGGCAAGTCCTTGAGGCCGTAGATGAACGCGTCTGCATTCACCATCACGCGCGGCACTTCCGACTTCGGCACAGGCGGGAGAAACTCAACGTTGACAAGGCCTAAATCCCGAACAAGTGACACCAGCTCTTGAAGCTGGGTGCCAGCGCCAACGAGCACGAAGCGCACGTCCTGGCAGCCACGGCGCTGAAGCACGGCTGCCCCTTTCAACAGCACATCAAGTGCGTTGGCGCTGACGAAGCCTCCGAGGAACATTATGCGCAGCGGTCGCCCGAGTCCGCCATCGTACGGCGGCAGTTCATCGTACTTTTCTAGTTCCACACCGTGAGGAACCCAGGCGATTTTCGCGCGGGAACCGCCTGCGGCTTCCACGTAGTCCGCCGTGTCCCGCCAGAGCATGATGATTCGATGTGCCCTCCGAAAGAGGAAAGTCTCCAGCCGCCGCATCATGCGAACGGTGAGGGAGCCATCTCGCAGTAGGCCGAAATCGACGAGGGTCTGCGGCCACAGGTCGGTCACTTCGAAGTAGAAGCGGCTGTGGCGGGCGACCGCCAGGATCCAGCCGGCCAGCGCAGCCAGAGGATGAACCGAAACCCCTACGACGGCGTCCGGCCGGCCCGAGCGGTCTATTGAGCCTCGCACCACCGCCAATGCGGCGAAGCTCATCATGTTGAGCACCCGGCGGGAGTCATTCTTCTTGTATCGACTCGTCCGGATCCATATGAAGCGCACTCCCCCGAGTTTCTCGTCGCGCCATGGTCGACCACGGAGCTCGCGCGTCGGCTTGAAGTGGTAATGGCTGAAGTTCGAGGCGAAGATGGTCACCTCGTGGCCACGTTGGACCAACCGGCGTGCGATGTCATAGCTGCGTGTGGCGAGCCCGTCCGGCGGGTCTGCGTAGTGGTTGACGATCCAGATCTTCATAGACGTTGACTTGGCCAGGGCGGCACAGTGCATAGTATCGGGACGAGCCCGCACGGGCCCGGCCCTGGCGTTCGCTAAGATTGCCCGGCGTGTTGGTTCGCCTCAGCAGGCTGCTCGTGGGGGGACACCCCCGCCATCTGCGACCGGCTAGGCTCGCGAGGTGACGACAACGGGTGCCACCATCGTAGTGGCCTGCGTTAATTACCACCGGCCAGCTGAGACGGTCGAGTTCGTTACGTCTGTTCGCGCCCAGGCCGGTGGCGATGAGCTGGAAGTCATCATCGTTGACAACTCAGGACCGAAAAATGACCTGCTGCTGCCGGCCCCGACTCGGGTGCTCGCGCCAGGCCGCAACGTGGGCTATTTCGGCGCTGCTTCCTTGGCCTTCGCTGAGTATGTAGCCCGCATCGGAATTCCAGACTGGTTCGTCATTTCCAACACTGATGTGGTGTTTGAAGACGATCACTTCTTCACGACTCTCGTGCGTCTGTATCGCCATGAGCCGCCCGCCGTTGTGGCGCCCGCGATTGTTTCCATACAGTTCGGTCAAGATCAAAATCCGAACCTCGAGCACCGGCCGTCAGCAAAGCGGATGCGGTTCTACAAAGCAATCTTCAAGCGGTATTTGCTCAACATCGGCTACCAGGGCTTGTCCATTCTGCGCGCTCGGCTCCGGCAACGGAGCCGCCGGGCCAGCCCCACCGCTCTGGCAGACGCCCGAGTGCCGCGCGCTATTTACGCCGCTCATGGCGCATTCATGATCTTTCACCGTTCTTACTTCGATGGTGGCGGCGATCTTGCGCATGGCGCATTTCTCTTTGGGGAGGAGATATACGTGGCCGAGACCGCTCGCCGGCTGGGTATGCGCGTGATCTATGACCCGCGCCTGCGCGTCCTTCACCGCGAGCATGTCTCGATGGGCGGATTTCACAATCGGCAGATCGCGGGGTATCGCGCGGATGCGATCGCTTACCTGGTCGATCGATTCTTCTCTTGAACTCTCAGCAAGAGATCCGAACCCTGTCGCAGCCGCGGTGCTATGTGTGCGGCACGGCTGGCGTCGACGTGTATCACAACCTGATCGATCGGCTCTTCTCAGCCCCTGGCCAATGGTCGTTCAAGCGCTGCGGATCGGCATCATGCGGGCTGCTCTGGCTTGATCCGATGCCCATCCCGAAGGACATTCACCGCGCATATGCTGAGTACTACACACACGTGTCTTCCCCACCGCAAATTCGCGGCATCCACAGCGCATACCGCGATCTCAAGAATGCATACATTCGGAGCCGGCTAGGCTACGGGGGGGCGCCGGCGGGCTGGGCTTTGGCTGCGGCCATCCTCGGCCGGTTGCACCCTGGCGGCGCGGCCGAGCTGGCCCGCGACGCCGCCTACCTGCCGGCCCCAGTACGTGATGGCCACGTCCTCGAGGTGGGCTGCGGCGGCGGCGAGACTCTCATCACCCTGCGCGAACTGGGTTGGAGCGTTGCAGGGTCCGAGGTCGACCCCAAGGCCGTCGCGGCGGCTCGGGCACGCGGACTGGACGTACGCCTGGGCGACTTGGCGGCAATAGGCTTTCCAGCACAGTCTTTCGACGCAATCTGCGTAATCCACGTGATTGAGCACGTCCACGATCCGCGGAAGCTGCTGATTGAATGCCGTCGGCTGTTGCGACCCGATGGACAGCTTCTAATTCTCACCCCGAACGCCGACAGCGCTGCTCGGCGCCAGTTTGGAGCCGCCTGGGTCTCGCTCGACCCCCCTCGCCACCTGCACATCTTCGAGCCCCACAGCCTGCGGCGCGTGCTGGAGGAGTGCGGCCTCGCCGTCACTCAACTCACAACGACCGCCCGGGGCGCCCGCGCAGTGTGGTTCCAGGGGCGCGAGATCGCACGCCACGGACGCTGGGATGCAACCAGGGCGCCGACCCTCCTCCAACATGCAATGGGTATCCCCTTCCAACTCAGAATGCGCATTTCAGTCGCTGATGGAGCCCAGGTCGGTGAGGAATTGCTCGCATGGGCCAGGGTAGGCCCGACGCGGGAGTCTTGATGGCGACCGCCGACACGATTCGATCATGAAGCGCGACTACATCACCACCTTCCTGAGCGAGATTTTCGTAATCGCTACGTACCTAATCCTCTTTCGCTTGGTTGCCGTGCAATTCGGCACTGTCGGCTTCGGAGAGTACGCCCTGTCGCGGCGGACGCTCACCCTCCTCTCGCCTCTCGCGGTGCTCGGCCTCGATGTGGCGGTCACGCGCTTCGTCGCCATCGCGCTCGGCCGATCTGCGAACCCGGCCACGTATCCCGTGGCTGCGTTGACCGTGATGGCTGGTTCGTGGGCTGTCCTGTCGGCCGTGCTGGTGCTTTTCCGAGAACCGCTTGCGAACCTATTTTTCGGGAGCAGCGCCTATACGGGCTTGATCCTCCCGCTTCCCGTGCTTCTCGCTGGCGGGGATGTGCACATGATCGCCTACGCCTACCTCCGCGGCCGCCTACAGGTTCAGCGGGCCAACGTGCTGATGGTGGTCAACCAGGGGACCATTCCCTTGGTGGCGGTCGCGACGTCGGGACACTCAGTGGTCCGGATCCTGTGCGTGATGGGCGTCGGATGGCTCGTCGCGGGCCTGCTTGCACTGGCGCTTGCGCACATATCAGCACGCGGATCACTGACGGCTAGGATGCGCGAGCTGACGCAATTCGGCCTTCAACGCGTGCCCGGGGACATATTCCAGTTCGCACTCTTCGCAGCCCCGGCAGCGCTGGTCGCCCACCGCGCAGACATCCGCCTCGCCGGTCTGACCGCATTTGGAATCGCCGCCCTGGGAATGATCGGATCCGCTCTCAGCCCGATCAGCTTCATCCTGCTGCCGGTAGCGTCGCGCAGCTTCGCTAGCGGCTCCGTCGAAGGCCTCCGACACCACGTCCTTACCGTGGCCCGGCTGACTTTGGTCGTGCTGCTGCTCGGCGTCGGCGTGGGGGAACTGGTCGCTGACAGGGTGATCGCCGTCTATCTTGGCCCAGCGTTTGTGCCGGGCGTCAGCGTCCTGCGCGTGCTGATGGCCGGAGCCGTACCCTGGGGCGTCTACCTCACCCTCAAAAGTCTCGTCGATGCACGACACCAGCGTGCAGTGAACGCCCGCAACATGGCTGCCGCATCGCTCTTCTTCTTCGCGGTCTCGGCGGGACTACTGCTCGCGCAAGCGCCGGAGCTGAGCTTCATCATCGGATTCGTGATCAGCCTTTACTTACTGGCTGCCCTGACACTGGTCGAGGTCAGGCGGGTACTCCGCGACACGCTCGGGCTGGACTCAGAAGTGCTGGAGCAGGATTCAGCCAGCGCCGGCGCCCTCGGGGGCCTCGGCTAATCGGTCGCAGTCACCAGTGCTCGCCCTCCTGAACCTTCGGTTAAGATTCCCAGCCGTGCCGTTTTCGAACCGCGACGGCGGGGCGGAGAGGCTCGAGGCGCTGGCCCGGAGGCTCAGAGGCCACTCGCTGCGCATGATCAGCCGCGCTCGTTCCTCTCACGCCGGCTCGTGCCTGTCAGTGGCCGACATCATGGCCGTCCTGTATGGTGAGGTGCTGCGGCTGGATCCCCGGCGACCGGAGTGGCCGGATCGGGATCGGCTGATCGTGAGCAAGGGTCACGCCGCGGCGGTCACCTACGCAGCACTCGCCGAGAGGGGCTTCTTTCCCCTCGACCTTCTCGGCACGTATGGCGAGGACGGCGGGGCGTTCTTCGGGCACGTCACCCGAACGTCGCAAGCGCTGGGCGTGGAGCTCTCCACGGGCTCGCTCGGCCACGGCCTGCCGGTGGGCGCGGGCATGGCCCTGGCAGGCAAACGAGATGGCCAGACGTGGCGTGTGTTTGTGGTCCTCAGCGACGGCGAGTGCGATGAGGGGTCGAATTGGGAGGCGATTCTGTTCGCCGCGCACCATTGCCTGGACAACCTAGTGGTCGTCGTCGACTACAACAAAATACAGAGCCTGGACCTCGTTGCGAACACGATCGCACTGGAGCCGCTCGCGGAAAAGTTCCGAGCGTTCAACTGGCACGTCGGAGAGGTCGACGGACATTCGATCCCCGATCTCCGGGAGGCACTGCACTCCGTACCTGGGGCGCCTGGGCGGCCGACCGCAGTCATCGCTCACACCATAAAAGGTAAGGGCGTCAGCTTCATGGAAGGCCAGGTCCTCTGGCACTACCGGCCGCCGGACAGCTCGGAACTGGACCGTGCATTTGCGGAACTGCAGCTTTCGAAATGAGAACGGCATTCATTGATAGCCTGTTCGAACTCGCGGCAGGCGACCGCAACGTCTGTTTGATCACTGGCGATCTCGGCTTCGGCGTGGTTGAGAAGTTCGCGAGCCAATACCCCGATCAATTCGTAAACGCCGGCGTCGCCGAACAGAACATGACCGGATTAGCCGCCGGTATGGCACTCACGGGGAAAGTCGTGTTCACCTACTCGATCGCCAACTTCACGACGCTTCGATGCCTGGAACAGATCCGGAACGATGTCTGCTATCACCGCCTTAACGTGAAGGTCGTGTCAGTTGGCGGCGGATTCGCATATGGTGCGCTGGGAATCACGCATCACGCGACCGAAGACCTTGCGATCATGCGGGCGCTGCCCGGTATGACGGTGGTTGCGCCGGGCGATCCGGTGGAAGCCAGTCTCGCGACTCAGGCGGTACACAAGCTGCCGGGCCCGTGCTTTCTGAGACTCGGAAAGGCCGGCGAGGCGATCGTGCATGTGACGAAGCCCGATTTTGAGATTGGTCGTGCGATCGTGGTGCGCGAAGGCCGCTCCGCCACCATCATATCCACGGGGGGCATGCTCGAGACTGCCGTCAAGGTAGCCGACACTCTGGCCGGCTCTGGGAGTTCAGTCCGCGTGCTGAGCATGCATACCGTCAGTCCGCTCGATGCCGATGCGGTCCGCGCGGCGGCGGCCGACACGCGGTGGATCTTCACGTTGGAGGAGCACAGCGTCAATGGCGGCCTTGGAGGCGCAGTGGCGGAGGTGCTGGCCGAACTAGATCGGCCCGGCGCGCGCCTGACGCGCCTTGGGGTGGCGCCTCGCTTTACCTCGTCACCGGGTGGCCAGGACTACATGCGCCGCATTCATGGGCTGGACCACGATGCCGTGCTCAGCACCGTCAAGCGCACCCTTAAAGCCAGCGTCGCGCTGCGCTCTTAGCCAGCTGGATCAGGGAACCAGCGGGCCCCTGCCGGCAGCGCCTGGTGCGGGTCCAAGCTGCTCACGCAGCCAGGCCGCCGTCCGGATCAAGCCTGATCTCACATCAGTAACGGCGTGCCACCCTATCTCGCGACGGATGAGGCTCGGGTCAGCCACCCAAACGCTGGTGTCCCAAGGCCGATCCGGCAAGCTCCCCCAGCGAGGCTCGGGAAGCGGCCCAAACAGCTCGTCAACTACGCGGACGAGCTCGGCCAGGGTCGTCTGTTGGCCGCTGCCGACGTTGTAGACGCTGCCGCGTCTCATGTTTGTCGCGCGTGCGGCTGCGAGGAAAGCATCACACACGTCGTCGACGTGGACGAAGTCCCTCGCCGTGCGTGGGTTGGCCAACGGTGGAAGACTTCCCGAGAGTGCGGAGGTCAGCAACTGCGGAACCAATCTCCGCGATTCCTCGTGGGGTCCGTAGACCGAGTACAAACGCAGAGTGACGATGGGAACGTCTTCGCGCCTGGCGACGTGACTGCACAGCAGCGTTGCCGCTGCCTTGGTGATCGCGTAGTAGCTGTTGGGCTCGAGCTGGTCCGTCTCGGCCGCCGGCCCATCTTTCGCGCCATACTCTGAAGAGCTTCCGGCGTTCACGAAGCACTCGAATCCGGCGCGCCGCGCAGCATCCAACACACGCGCTGTTCCTGTGATGTTGGTTTCCGTAGCCCGGCTCAAATCATCCTGCCACGGGTATGCTCCGTATGTTGCCAGATGGAAAACCCAGTCTGGCCGGAAATCGACCATCCGCGCGCTCAGGTCGGCGGACAGGATGTTCGGGCTGACAACGTCAAGCTCACGTACCAATCGGCGAAGGCGACCGGCGCCCGCATTCATGTCCGCAACCACGCCAACACTCAGCCCGTCATCCAGCAAGCGGCGCACCAGGTTGGCTCCAATAAAGCCAGCAGCCCCGGTGACCAAGGCTCGCTTTGAGCTCAGCGGACCGCCCTTATGACAGTGAACGCGCACGCAACGTTGCGCAGCGCCGGGGTGCCCTCGACTATGGGCTCTAGTCGCTTGAGGCCAGCCGCGACAAGGTCGGGGCAGAAGAACGGGACCAAGCCCGCGAAACGGATGGCTGCAACACGTGCCCCGGCAGCATCGAGCCAATACTGAAGGCGCTTCGCGGAGTAGGACTTCTCGTTATGGGCGCGGTGGTAAGGGGACGTCTTCTCGATCACTTTGAGCACTGGACTCCAGCCATTTGGTTCTAGCAACACCAGCTCTCGCGCGACCCGCAGCGCCTCGGCGATGACCCGAGTCGGGCGGGCCGTATGGTGGATCACGCCAACTAGAAGACCAATGTCAAAGGCGTCACCCTCCAACCCTGAGTTCTCGGCATCGGCGACTGTGAACTGGATGTCTCGATCGCCTTGGTTGGCCCGAGCCACAGCGATGGCGTTCGGGGCAGGATCGATGCCCACCATTGCTGCGGGGCGGCCCGCATCGTAGAGCCGCACTGTCATGTAACCGTCGCCGCAGCCGAGGTCGACGACCTTGCGATCGTTAAGGTCCACCTCCTTGAGCAGTGCGTCAAGGTGACGTTGGCGAGCCAGGCGGCAGCTGAGCTTGTCGTCGCGGGTGTACACATAACCGCCGCGGGCAGCGTCTGCATCGAATTCGTCAACGTCTCCCGCTTGATTCATGGCCATCGGTCAGCGCTCGCCATAGGGCGTTGCCACGGCCGCCATGTTGCCCAGCCGCAGACTCAATCGCCAGTCGCCGAGACTCCCTCGCAGGCGCGCCAGCAGGGTACGCCTCAAGCGGTCGGGCATCGGAGTCAGGTGCACCAAGTGACGGAGGTTGTGAACATTGCTGACGGTCCGGAGCTCCAGTGGCCGATAGCCTGCCACTTCCAGGAGCCGCCTCATGGTTGAGGGGTCGAAGAGGTAGGTGTGCTCGACGTCGATGATGGGGCTGCGCTCCGCCAGGATGCGAGCCGGGAGCGCGGAGATATCGTGATTTAAGCAGAGTAGGAGCCCATTCGGCCGTAACCAATGGCGGACAGTCTTCAGGGTCTCGGCCGGCTCCGGCAGATGATCCAAGACCTGGAACATGCACACCAGGTCAAACGACGCTTCCGAGTACAGTCCCGGACGCACCGGCCCCCGTTCGATCCAGGCTGCGATTCGCGCGTCGGCGCGTTGGACGGCACGAGTGCTGGGTTCCACCCCCCGCACCTGACGAAACCCGAGTTCCAATGCTTCTTCCAGAAAGAAGCCATTGCCGCATCCGATTTCCAGGAGCGACTCGCGTCGCAAGCCGTGGCGGGATAGGCGCATGACCTCTGCCGCGTAGGTTCGACGCAGATTGGGAATCGACTCGACATAGTCGACTGCGCTGGCCTCGTACAGACGCTCTAGGTCGTGGGTGGCCAGCACCGGGTCGGAGCGCACAAGTCCGCATTCACGGCACCGGACGATGCGGTAGTGCCTACCGTCGGGGACGCGGCGGGCGCTGAAGACTCTCGCCGAAAAGGCCGAAGCGTCGAGGTTGGCAGAGTAGATCTCGACCGCGGCCGTGGGGCGGCGGCAGATGGCGCACTGGGTGGCGGTCAGCGGCAGGTCAGGTCCGGCTGTGTTCATCTGATGACTTTCGACGGGCGTCCGGAGGGTTGAGGATGCTGGCCACGACATATGGCGGCCGGTGCTTCACTTCGTCGTAGATGTGCGCGAGGTACGAGCCGATGATGCTTAAGCAAAGCAGCTGCACGCCACCGATGAAGAGAATCAGGATGATCAGGGTCGTAAAGCCATTCGGCACCGCGCGCGGGTCGAGCAAGCGCACGGCCACCTGGGCGACAATCGCGAGAAAAGCGAGGATCACCATCACGAACGCAATCAGGGTGATGAGATCGAGTGGCGCGTACGAGAAGGAGAAGATTGCCTTGCGGGCCCAGGACAGGTTCTTGATGAGCGAATTTGTCGTCTTTCCATATGCCCGTTCGGGCCGAACGTAGGGCACGCCCACCTGGCGAAAACCGACCCACGCCCTCAGTCCGCGAATAAACCGATTGTTTTCGGGAAGCGAGTTCAGCGCATCGACCACGCAGCGATCGAGCAGTGAGAAGTCGCCGGCGTCGACCGGGATGTCGACGTACGAGGTGGCTCGGAAAAGCCGGTAGAAGGCCTTGTACGAGAGCCTCAGCAGGGGCGGCGCCACCCGGCCGACGCGGTTGCCATACACAACATCGTTGCCCTCACGCCAGCGAGCATAGAAATCAGCAATGAGCTCCGGCGGGTCCTGTAGGTCTCCATCCATGAGCACCACGGCATCGCCGGTCGCGATTCGCATTCCGCTCGTGAAGGCTCCTTGGGACCCGAAGTTGCGAGCATGGTTGATTACGACCACCTTGCGATCGGCTTGCGCCAGTTCGGCCAGTACTTCGGCTGCGTTGTCCGGACTTCCATCGTTGACGAAGATGATTTCGTAGTCGAGACCGAGGCGCTTGAAAACCTCGATCAGGCGCTCATACATGACCGGTACGGCTGGCGCATCTCGATAGCAGGCGATGACGGCCGTAAGCCTGGTAGGAGGTTTGCCGCGTGCCTGTCGTACACGCATGTCAACGTGCAATGCTACCCCGGCCCTTCAGCCTGCGGCTCTGCTCCGGCGGCCAGGGTCAAGGGGCGGTAGTGGCAGACTATGGAGCTCGATGGCTAGTGCGCCGGCCGGGAGGCTGGGCCCTTCGCTTCGCGGCCTGACAGTCGGTGGGGAAGCCGCGCGCCTGTTGGGGATCGTTGCGATCGCGGCTCCGTGCGCGGTCTCGGTGATTTGGGCTTTAACGGTGCCGATGTTCCAGTCGCCAGATGAGGACCTCCACTACGACTACGTGTTGGCGCTGGTACATCGAGGCGGCCTGCTGACCGTACGCGACCAGGCGGTCGACCTTGACCCGCTTCTGCATCGTATTACCGACCCCCAGGTCCAGTACCTCATCCACAGCGCCGGCTTTGACAGCATCGTCTTTCGTCCGCGAGTCCGCGCGCCTCAAAACTACGGCAGCGATGGCTACTACTCAGCCGTCGACTCCGGCGCGCCCGCCCCGCGCTCGGCCCGGACGTCCCCATACCTTCTGCCGTACTACCCGTTCCTTTACTACGCGGCTGATGCCCTGGTCGTCGGTTTGCTTGGGCACGTCCGGTCGACGCCGACGGCGATGTTTTTCGTTGCACGCCTATTCTCAACAGCCCTGCTCGCAAGCTCCTTGTTCTGTTTCCAACACCTATGTCGCCTTCGCGGCATGGGGACGATCCAGGCGGGAGTGGCGACGCTGGCCCTTGGTCTCCTGCCGCTGACCAGCTTTATGAGCTCCTATGTCCAGCCCGACAATCTGGCCCTGTTCTTGGTGTCGGCGGGGCTGCTTCTTCTGCAGAGATGGCTTTCGGCTCGGACTGACCTATTCCTGGTCACCGCCGGAGGTGCCATCGCCATGCTGTTGCTGACGAAGTACCAGGTTTTCCTCTCATTGGGTACCGCCGGCGCGTTAATGGTGCTCTCCGCGTCGTTGCGCTCCAGCGGCTGGCGCCTCGCCCTCCGCAACGGCACCTTGCTGGCCGCGCCAACACTGGTCACGAGTGCAGCCAACCTCTGGGTACTGGCGGGTTGGCGCGCAGCTCTGGTCGCCTCCAACGCGTCGGACTTGCATTGGAACTACAGCGCCCTGCTAACGAGCTTCCACGAGGGGCCCAAGGTGTTGCTGCGGCAGGTCATCATCCAGTTGAGGTCTGCCGCGGTGGACTACTACCTTGGCGGTACCACCTTCCGCAGCTACTGGGGGCTCTTCGGTTGGGTGGACACGCCCATCGTCATCGTGAACCACACCATTACGGAGACCGTGCTGCGGGCCCTTGAAGTAGCGACGTTGGGCGTAATCGCACTGGCCTCCCTATACGTCATACGCGGGGTCTTGTCTGCTATCCGGGACTTTCGAGGCGGCCGTCGCGTCGACATCCTGTGGCGTGCGCTCGCCGACCCCGTCCTGGTCACGTACGTCGTCTTCGCGACGTTCATGTTCCTCCTCTACGTGGTCATCGGCGACACCTTCAATGCCCAAGGCCGCAACTGGTTCGCGCTACTGCCGGCTACCGTGCTGCTGACCATATCGGTCGCGCCGCGAGCACTCGCGCCGAGCCCTCTCCAAGCCTGGGTGGGGACGGTCCTGCTTGCCGGATTGACCACGTATGCGATCGGCGGGTCCGTCTTTGCCTTCCAGAGCATGCACGACCGCTACTACGGGGTGGGCCGCGAAGTGCGAACCGCGGCCATCGAGGGCCTTCCCGTGAGCCTCGGTGAGGGCGACTATCAAGTGTCACGGATGCTCCTGCCCTTCCCCGTGGATCGCATCGGCGCCACCTCGGTCCCTAGGGGCGGCACGATCGCGGTTGGGGGCTGGGCCTTCGATCGCCAGATGAACGCCCCGGCCCGCGCCGTCTTCATCACGGTCGACGACAGGTCCACATTGCAGGCCTTCTACGGCGACCCCACGCGCGACATGACCGGAGGGGCGGCACCGGTCAGCTACAACCAGGCGGGCTTCGATGCCATCGTCCCGACCGACGGGTTGGCGGCCGGGCACCACTACCTGAGGATTCTCGTGCTGGCCTCGGATGGCAGCCGCGTATATGAGTCCGAACAGCAGTTCGGCTTCGACGTGCAGGTGCCCTGATGGCCCGCCGTATTGACCGCGGCGATGTCCTGATGACGGCTGGTAAACTGCCGCGAGCGTTGCCGCCTTCCCCAAATCCGGCGGAGGCCAGTGAGGCGTTGGCCGGGGTGCGTTCCATCGCTCGCGAAGCCGGAAGCGACTCCACCGTGCTGCTTCGCCGTCGCGGGCGAAGGCACGTCAGCCGGCGGCGTGCGCGGGCCAAGCGCCGCCGACCCCTCGTACCCTTCGCGATCCTGCTGACTGTAGTCGTGCTGGCTGGCGTCCTGGGCGCGGCGGGGTGGAACTACTACGGGGAGGCGCGATTGGTCCAAGCAAAGATCACGGTGCAGATGACCGCCGGGCAGGCCGACCTCGAGCAGGCGAAGAGCCTGCTGGCACACGCCGCCTCCACCCGCGACTCGACTGAGATAACACAGGCTCGAACCACCACCGACCAGGCCCTATTGCACTTCCGAACTGCCCGACTGATTGCGGACACCGACCCCCTGCTAAGGCGGGCTGCCGCGGTGCCGTACGTCTACGGCTATCTGAACCCTCGGATCAAGGCGGTCGACGGCCTAGCCGACATGGGCATCGCGATCGGCTCCACCCTGCTCGACGCGGCGGACATCGACGCGCTCTTGATCAAGCCAGATGCGGTCGGCGGCTCGGGCGGCGCCAAAATGCTGCAGGTCCTTCGCGACTCGCTGCCGCAGATCAACAAGCTCGAGTCCGACCTGCAGCAGGCCAAGCATGCGGCGGATGCGGTGGACGTGGCCGTACTGACCAGCTCCCAACAGACGAGCCTGACCAAGGCCCGAGAAACGATCGTGAGCGGTCTGGCTGGTGTACAGCAGCTCAAAGGTCTGATTCCGCTCTTGTTCGAGATTATGGGGGCGAATGGCCCTCGAACTTACTTGGTTGAGCAGGTGAACCCGGCGGAGCTTCGTGCCGGCGGCGGGTTCATCGGCAGTTACAGCCTTATCGAGGCCAACGGCGGCAGCATCAAGAAGGTGAAAAGCGGGGCCATCGACGATGTTGATTACCCGCGGCCGAACAAGGGCGAGAAGGGTTATGTCGCGCCCCCGAACACGATGGTCGAGTTCATCGGAGACAAGAGCTGGGTGCTGGGGGACTCGAACTTCTTCCCCGATTTCCCGACCAATGCCAAATGGGGGGAGTTCTTCTCGGACAAGGAGATTCACAGCAAGGTCGACGGAGTACTGGCACTCGACCCAACCGCGGTCGCTTACTTGCTGGATATCACAGGGCCGATCGCCGTCCCCGGATACGGCATCACCGTCCAGGGCAAAGACTTCGCCGAGTTCCTGTTCCGATACGAGAACGGGGCTAACCGACAGGCTGGCCGAAAGGCGCTTCTGGGCACAGTGGCAGACGCACTCATTGAGAAGATCTCGAGCCTGCCGGCAACGGCGTGGCCGGCTCTTTTGGGCGCACTCAACAAGGCCGGTCAAGAGCGTCACTTCCAGGGGTACTTCAACAACACCGGCGCGGAGGCGTTGATGTCGACCTATCGATGGGCCAACGATCTCAACCCGGCTGGAACGGCAGACTGGTTGATGGAGACCGAATCCAACTTCGGCGCCACCAAGGCCAATCATTTCGTAACCCGATCCTATGACCTGACTCTGACGACGCAGGCAAACACCTTGCACCACCACCTGGTGGTCAACATGACGGAGGACCTCAACGCACCAGTGGTTCCGGACGGCGCCAACTACTACCGAGCCTATGCTCGCCTCTACGTGCCTGCGGACGCGACGAATGCGTCGGTTAGCAATCTCAAGGCGGACCAGTATCCGAACACCGACCTGCCGAGTGGGACCAAGCTCCTTGACGGGTGGCTGCAGATCAACCCGCAGCCGGTCACCAAGAAAGGGAGGTGGACGATGACGTTCGACTACGACACCGCTTGGAACCCCGATAAATCCGGATCAATGTCGCTGTACTGGCAGAAGCAGCCAGGCACCGATCCTGACGCGGTCAAGGTCACGTTCCAATCTGGTGGTCGCACCTCCCAGGCCGTAGCAAAGCTGACGACGGATCAGCTGGTCGAGATCGGCGACGGCGGCACCAGTATCACCTCGGCCGCGGCATCGGCAGCCAGCCTGCCGTCGATCTCGTTCTAGCCAGTTCGGGACCTCCCGACTCGACATGAACGGATCGTCAGGTTAGGATTCCGAACCAGATCGTCCGGGCTCGCTCGATCGTGCCCGGCGGACCCAACGGACGTAGGAGGAGAGCAGCCCGTGATCCCTTCAGTCGGTAGACACGCGCGGTGGGCGGCCCTGGCGGTGACAGCCCTCACACTGGTGGCCGCCTGCGGCGGCAGCTCGACGAGCAACAACGGCGGCACGGTGACCTTCAAGGGCACCAAGAACGTCGGCATCTCGACCGCCCTCAGCGGCCAGTCCGCGCTCTACGGCCACGCCATCCAGCAGTCGCTGAAGCTGGCCGAGGACGAGATCAACAAGGCCGGCGGCGTCAACGGCTACAAGATCAACGTCGAGGTCCAGGACGACACCACGGCAGTTGACCCCGCGGTCAACAACACCAAGCAGATGATCCTGCAGGACAACGTGGTGGCCATGATCGGCCCGGTCACCTCGGCGCAGTGCGCCGCCACCAGCCCGATCAGCAAGGCCAACAAGGTGCTGTTCATCGCGGCCACCTGCAACAGCTACCAGCTGACCACGCAGCCCAGCCAGATCAACCCCTACTACATCTCGGTCGTCCCCAACACCTATATGGAGGGCTGCGCGGCGGGCACCGACACCGGCAAGAAGGGCACCACCAACATCTTCATCGTCTCGCCGGACTACCTGTTCGGCCGCTCGGAGACCAACGCTTTCGTGTCCTGCCTGAAGAAGACGAACCCCAGCGTCAAGATCGCCAACGATCCCTCGACCTGGTTCGTGAAGTACCCGCACACCGACTGGTCGCCCGAGGTCGCCCAGATCCAGGCCGCCAAGCCCACGCTGGTCTACTCCAACATCTTCGCCGCCGACCAGATCAGCTTCATCAACAAGGCCACCCAGACCGATCCCCAGTGGTTCACCAAGTACCCGCTGGTCACGCTGGCCTCGGTCGACGAGCTGCAGACGCTGAAGGACAAGTATCCGATCGGGATGCGCCTCTACATGCGCGCCCCCTTCTTCCAGCTCAGCAACCCCAAGCTCGACGCCTTCGTCAGCAGCTACAAGGCCCGCTACAACGGGGAGTTCCCGTCGGACTGGGCGGTCATGGACTACGACGCCATCAAGATGTGGGCCACGGCCGCCAATGCCGCCAAGAGCTTCGACTCCGACACGGTGAAGAAGCAGATCGTGGGCAAGTCCTTCGACAGCCTGCGCGGCTACAAGTTCACGATCCGGGCCGACGACCAGCAGGCGAACGTCGGGGAGACGATCGGGACCACCGCCGACAGCGGCGGCAAGTACCCGTTCCCGATCCTCAAGGACGCCACCAACCTGAGCGGAAACGACCTCATCATGCCGCTCGACCTGGTCAACAAGCTGAAGGGCGGCCAGTGCAAGAACGACGACTTCGCGAACTGCCCATAACGTAATAGCCGGGCGCTAGCTCATGGATCCAGGGAAGTTCCTGCTGTTCGCGGTGGCGGGCCTCTCGGAGGCCGCGTTCCTGTTCATCGTGGCGGCGGGGCTCTCCCTGGTCTTCGGGGCGCTGCGGGTCATCAACATGGCGCACGGGTCCCTCTACATGGTGGCGGCCTTCGTGACCGCCTACGTGGCCGCCCAGGCGGGCTTCATCGGCGGCTTCTGGACCGGGCTGCTGGCCGCCGTGATCGTGACCGGACTGGTCGGGATCGTGATCGAGGTCGTGGTCCTGAGGCGCGTCTACCAGTCCGAGCACCTGTATCAGCTGCTGGGCACCTACGCCCTGACGCTGATCATCGCGGGCGCGGTCCGGATCCTTTTCGGCGCCTCGTTCCGAACGATCTCCCCACCCGACTTCCTGAACGGGTCGGTGACCATGATCGGCGGCTCCTACTCCACCTACGACTTCTTCATGATCGGGGCGGCGCTGGCGATCGGCGCCGGGCTCTGGCTGATGCTCTACCGCACCCCCCTGGGTCGCAACATCCGGGCCGCGGTCTCCGACCCCGTCCTCCTCAACGCGACCGGGGTCAACGTCTCGCGCCTCTACACGATCGTGTTCATGATCGGCGCCATCCTGGCCGGGCTGGGCGGGGTGCTGGTCGCGCCCAGCCAGGTCGTGAGCCTGGACATGGACAACAACGTGCTGGTCCTGGCCTTCGCCATCAGCGTGATCGGCGGGCTCGGCAGCATCGTCGGCTCGCTGGTGGGAGCCCTGGTGGTGGGGATGATCGAGTCGTTCGGCGTCTCCAACCGGTACACGGCCCACCTCAGCATCGCCTTCATATTCATCGTGATGGTGGTCGTCCTCACCATCCGGCCCTCGGGGCTCTTCGGCCGGCCCGAGCAGTGACCCATTGGACTCCTCCCCGCTTGGCGGGGAGGTCCCTTGCGAAGCAAGGGGGAGGGGGACGGTGACCGGCCTCCTCGCCCTCCTGCCCGGGCGGCTGGGCGACCGCCTGCGCTGGGCAGGGGTCGTCGTGTTCCTGGCGCTGGTGCTGGCGCTGCCGCCCCTGGCCGGGCTCCAGGAGCAGCTCAACCCCGACACCAACTCGCGTTTCCCGATCTTCCTGGCCACCACCGTCCTGGTGCTGGCGCTGTGGGCGATCTCCTACAACCTGATGCTCGGTTACGCCGGGCTTGTGTCGTTCGCGCATGCCGCCTACTACGGGATCGGCGCTTACACGGTCGCCATCTTCTTCACGCGCACCCACGGCGCCTCCCTGCTGATCGGGCTGGCCCTGGCGCCCCTGGTCACCGTGGTCTTCGGCTTCCTTACCGGGCTGGTGGCCCTGCGCGCTGTCCGGCTCTACTTCTCGTTGCTCACGCTCGCCATCAGCCAGCTGCTGTACGCGATCGCCCAGCAGTGGTACGACGTGACCGGCGGCGACAACGGGCTCCAGGGCCTGACCGTGCCCGATGCCCTTTCCGACTACACGGCCGGCTACTACTTCGTCGCGGCCATCGTGCTGCTCTGCCTGCTGCTGATGTTCATCCTGGTGCGCTCGCCGTTCGGCGCCGCCCTGGCCGCGATTCGGGAGAACCGCGAGCGGGCGGCCTCGGTCGGCATCAACGTCAAGGCCTATGAGCTGGCGGTGTTCACGATCGCCTCGCTCTTCGCGGGCGTGGCGGGAGGCCTCTACGCCTTCTACCAGCACGAGGCCACCCCCGGCCTCCTCTTCTGGACCGCCAACGCCGACCCGGTGATCGTGGCCCTGCTGGGCGGCATCCAGTCCTTCCTGGGCCCCGCCCTGGGCGCCGTGGTGCTGGTCCTGCTCAAGACCAACCTCAGCCGCAACTACGCCAACTACGTCGACGTCGTGCTCGGCGCCGTGGTGCTCGGCCTGGTGCTGCTGGCGCCGGGCGGGCTGGTCTCGCTGCCGCAGATCTTCGTCCGCCTGCGCAACCGATTCCGGCGCGGCGAGGAGATCGAGTCGGTGGAGGAGAGTCAGGGCGAGGCGATCCGGATGCTGGACGTCCAGAAGGCGGTGCACTCGGGCGCCATCCAGGCCGCCGAGATCGAGACCGGCGCGGTGCTGCTCCGGATCGAGGACCTCAGCAAGAGCTTCGGCGGGCTGCGCGCGGTCTCGGACGTCAGCCTCGAGGTCAGGCAGGGCGACCGCCACGCCATCATCGGGCCCAACGGGGCCGGCAAGTCGACTCTCTTCAACCTCATCACCGGCCGCCTCAAGCCGAGCTCCGGGCGGGTCTGGTTCGACGGCCGCGACATCACCGGGAAGCCGGTCCACAAGATTGCCAAGGCGGGCATCGGACGGGCCTTCCAGATCACCTCGATCTTCCCCCGGCTGACCGTGCGCGAGAACCTGCAGTACGCGATGCTGGCCCACCGCGGCCGCACCGTCTGGCCGGTCGGGATCGCGGCCCGCATCTTCCGGGAGGAGGCACTGACCCTACTCGAAGGGGTCGGACTGGGGGACTACGCGGAGCTGCCCGCGGGGCAGCTCTCGCACGGCGATCAGCGGGCGATCGAGCTCGCGATCTCGCTGGCGCTGGGCTCAAAGATGATCCTGCTCGACGAGCCGACGGCAGGGATGTCGCCCTTCGAGACCCAGAAGGCGATGGAGCTGGTGCGCCGGATCGCCACCGAGCGAAAGCTGACCCTGCTCTTCTGCGAGCACGACATGGAGGTGGTGTTCGGCACCGCCCGCACCGTCACCGTGATGCACCAGGGCCGGATCCTCACGCAGGGCCCGCCCGAGCAGGTGCGCCGCAACCCCGAGGTCCAGAAGGTCTACCTGGGCGAGCTGGAAATGGAAGAAGAGGTGACAGCATGAGCGAGAAACTCCTCCCCGCTCGGCGGGGAGGTGCCGCCCGCAGGGCGGCGGAGGGGGACACGGTGGGCCGTAGCCGATGAGCCTCTCGGTCAGCGGCCTGAACATCCGCTACGGCAAGAGCCACGTCATCTTCGACCTCGACCTCGAGGTCAAGTCCGGCGAGGTCCTGGCCCTGCTCGGCCGCAACGGCGCCGGCAAGACCACCACCATCCTCGGCATCCTGGGCCTCCTCAGCGGCGCCTCGGGCAGCGTCAGGGTCGCCGACCGCGAGCTCAGCCGCTGGCCCGCCTACCGCCGGGCCAAGGCCGGGATCGCCTACGTCCCCTCCGGCGCCCGCTGCTTCTCCAACCTGACCGTGGAGGAGAACCTGAACATCGCGGCCCGGGGCAACGGTACCGGCGGCTGGAGCAAGCCCGCTGTCTTCGAGCTCTTCCCCAAGCTGCAGAACCTGCAGGCCAACATGGCTGGAGGGCTGTCCGGCGGCGAGCGCCAGATGCTGGCCGTGGGCCGCGCGCTCATGAGCAACCCCAAGGTGATTCTTTTCGACGAGCCCACCGAGGGCCTGGCCCCGGTCGTGGTCCAGGGGCTGGGGGACCTCATGGGCAAGCTGAAGTCCACCGGGGTGGCGGTGCTGCTGGCCGAGCAGAACCACCAGATGGCGCTCCGCGCCGCCGACCGCGCCGCCTTCATGGAGAAGGGCCGCATCGTTGAGCAGATGCCGGCCGGCGAAGCCGGCGGCAGCGAGGTCCTGCACCGGATCCTGGGCCTCTAGCTCAGGGCGATCGCCAGCGCCGCCGCGGCGGCGTTCTCGGCCCGCAGGTTGCGTGGCCCGAGCGTGGCTGCGGCCGGCGCCAGGGCCAGCTCGGCGGCGCTCCACCCCCCCTCCGGCCCCACCAGCAGAGTCCCGGGCGCGGCCAGCGAGCCCAGCCGGGCCGCCCCCTCCCGATCCAGCACCAGCACCCCCTCGCATCCCGCCAGCGCCTCCTCCAGGCGCATCGGACCGCGCACCTCGGGCACCCGCAGCCGCCCCGCCAGCAGCGAAGCCTCCCGGCAGATGGCAGCCCAACGGTCCGGCCGCGCCCCGCGCGCCACGCTCCGCGCTGCCTGCACCAGGACGAAGCCCGCCGCCCCCAGCTCGGTGCACCGCGACAGGGCCTCGTCCAGGGCCGCCGCCGGCAGCATGGCCAGGCCCATGGTCACGGCCACCGGCGGCTCCGGGCGGTGCGGACGCTCGTCCTCCACGATCCCGCTGACCAGCTCCGGCGCCACGCTGGCCAGGCGCACCGACATCAGCACCTCGCGGCCGGGGTCGATGACCGAGATCAGCTCGCCGGGCCGCGCTCGCAGAGATCTCGCCAGGTGGCGCGCGTCCGCCCCCTCGATGGCCACCGAGCCGCCCTCCTCCCGGCCGTAGAAGTACGGCACCGGTCAGGTGGTCTCGAGGCGGGCGTAGGCCAGGGTCCAGAAGCTGGAGTAAAACGCGGCAAAGGCGGCGCTGGCCACCAGCACCGCCCCACCGATCACGATCCCGAAGAACACCGCCGCGATCACGGTGGCCGCCAGCTGGCCGGCCGCGTAGGCGGCCGCGGCGGCCGCCAGCGCCGGCACCGCGACCAGCGCGGCGCCCAGGAAGAGCGCCAGCCCGAACGCGAGCTGGCAGGCCACCATCAATCCCCAGCAGGCGATGACCCGGCCGGGCCTGGCCTTGGCCAGCTCATAGGCACGGCGCAGCGCCCCCAGACCGGGCCGGCCCTCGAGCGCGGCCGCGCGCAGCGCCACCGGCAGCAGCACGCTGAAAGCGATCCCGACCAGGAGAACCGTGAAGGCCAGGGCGACAGCGAAGTACAGGACCACCAGCAGTGCGAACCAGGACTGCTCCAGCCCCAGCGCCAGGGCGGCCGCGGCCACCAGGCCGAACACCAGCAGAATCGCCAGGCCGGCAACGAGCAGCGCCAACCGCAGGCGGACCACCGGCCAGAAGCGCTCCCCGCCCAGAGCCCAGGCCCGGCGCAGGCCGGAGGGCCGGCCGGCGTCGATCTCGCTCACGCCTCGCACCTCGGCCGCCGCGCAAGCGCAGGAGACGAAGAAGAGCACGATCCAAACGACCAGCAGGCCCACTCCCGCCGCCACCAAGAGCGCCGCGTGGTCCTGGACCCAGTGCCGGGCCGGCGTGAGATCGGGCAGGCCGGATACCCTGCCGGTTCGGGTCGTGCCCGGAAACGGATTGCCACCCCTGAAGCCGCTGGAGAAGCCACCGCCGGTCTCGCCCGCGAAGAAGGCCAGCAGCCAGAGCCAGCGGTTGCGCCACGCGATACGCAGCGCCTGCCTCAGGAGATCCGTGTAAGGCACTTCTCTCTCAACTCAGAGAGTATGGCCAGGGCCCGGGCCAGGCGCTCCCGGTGGGCGGGATCGTTGAGCCAGCGGTTCTGGCCCGACGGGTGCGGGAGGGGCAGCATTACGGGGCTCGCGCCGAAGGTACGCCCCACCCGGTCCTCCAGCGAGCCCGGCCCCAGGAAACGCGAGATGGCGAGCTGGCCCACCAGGATCAGCACCCGCGGCTGGAGCAGCTCCAGCTCGGCCTCGAGCCAGGGCGCGCAGTTGGCGATGGCGCGAGGCGGGGGCGGGCGGTCGCCGGTGTTGGTCGCGTTGCGGCCGGGGAAGCAGCGAACCAGCGCCGCGATGTACGTCCAGCGCCGGAACTCCTCGTCGGAAGCGAACCCGGCCCGCGCCATCCAGCGCGCCAGCTCCTGGCCGGCCCGGCCCATGAACGGTCGCCGCGCTTCCCTCTCGACCCGCCCGGGCGCCTGGCCGATCAGGAAGAAGATCGCCTCGGGACCGCCCTCGAAGGTCGGGTTGGCCTCGGGCAAGGTCCCGTCCTCGACGCAGCGCGTGCACGCCCTGCAGTCCCGCTGCAGCCTCTCGAGCTCGTCGGGAAGCGTGAGCTAGCCCTTGGGCGCGGACCCGATCAGGGGGTGCTGCTCCGCCAGCTCGGCTTGGCGGGTGCGATGGTAGTCGATGTCCCGCCCCTGCTCGTCGCCGAAGAGCTTGCGGTCGGAGGCCAGGCGGAGCTTGAGCAGGGCCGAGATGGCGTGCACCCCGTCCTGCCAGGTGAGCTTCTTGCCCTCCGCGCGGCCGCGGGCGTAGTAGTTGATCGGGACCTCGTGGATGCGATAACCCAGGCGGATGACCCGCGCCGTGATATCGGGCTCGATGTCGAACCGGGTGCCCTGCAGGCGCAGCCGCTTCCAGAGCTCGGAACGCAGAACCTTGTATCCGGTCTCCATGTCCCGGATGTAGCAGTCGAAGAGCATGTTGGTCGCAAGCGTGACCGCCCGGTTGCCCATCACGAACCAGAAGCTGTAGGCGCTCTGGCCCCCAAAACCGCGCACCCCGTACACGGCATCGACCCGGCCTTCGACCAGTGGGTCCAAGAGCACTGGATAGTCGCGCGGGTCGTACTCGAGATCCGCGTCCTGGACCAGCGCGAACGGCATCCTCAACTCGCCTATGGCTCGCTTGAGAGCCGCCCCCTTGCCCTGGTTGGGCGTCTGCCGCAGCGCCCGGACCCGCTTGTCCCCTGCCGCGACCTCCTGGAGGATGTCCCAGCTGGCGTCACTGGAGCCGTCATCGACGGCGATCACCTCGCCCACCTCCGGCCGCGCCAGCACATGGGAGAGGATCGTGCGCAGCGTGCGCTCCTCGTTGTAGATCGGCATCATCACGGAGAGGACGCCCCTCGTCTTCGCCTTCATCGAACCCGA